>RCNB010002551.1_pt1 | contig 11147 bp, 7 predicted proteins | sample 2041321 | NCBI WGS metagenome assembly RCNB01 (sample SAMN09708232, study PRJNA481090) | Marine sediment metagenome, whole genome shotgun sequencing project.
ATTCAAGGCTGATAAGCCTGACCAAAGGGACCGAGATTGACTGGTGGGGTTGCGGTGATGCCGCCGGCCCATGTGCTGATATGGCGACCTTCGGCTCACCGATGGGTGAGAGGTACATTCGGCGTGTCGAAAATCCTAAGTTTACTATTGTCTGGGGTTATAATCCGGCAGTGACCGTTTTTCCTTACATGCGAAGGATTGCGAGAGACCGAGAAAAGGGCTGCAAGGTAGTCGTTATCGATCCCCGTTTCACCGAAACAGCTTCTCATGCCGATGAACACGTGCCCATAAGACCGGGGACCGATGGAGCGCTGGCCCTGGGAATGATGTACGTTATTCTGGAGCAGGGGCTGCAGGATGAGCGATTCATAGCCGAGAACACCGTTGGTCCTTTACTGGTGCGTGGCGATAATGGTCTTTTCCTCAGGGCAAGCGACCTGGAGGAGGGTGGCAGCCAACAGGGGTTCATGGTTATTAACAAGATTACAAATAAAGCGCAACCGTATAATACTCCGGGACTCACCCCGGCACTCACAGGTGTTCATTCCATTTCCGGTATACAGTGCCGGCCGGCATATCAACTGCTGGTAGATTTATTACAGCAGTTCACGCCTGAAAAGGTGTCACAAATCACGGAAGTCCCGGTCGATGTGATTAAGCGACTGGCTATCGGGTACGCTACGCAGAAGCCGGCAGCCATTTATCGGGGGTGGGGGATGCAAAGGAGTTTCTATGGCGATCTGAGCTGCCGGGCGATAAATACCTTAGCGGCAATAACCGGCAATATCAATGCGAAGCGACCTTCCACCTTTGTATTGAATGCACATTCCTTCCTCATGCCAGGTGGGCCGTATACTACTATTCCTTTAATGTCGCTGTATGATGCTATCATCAAAGGTGAGCCGTTCCCCATAAAGGCTCTGTGGTGCACATGGCACAATTTTGTAAACCAGATGCCCAATACCCACAGGGTTATCGGCGAGCTTCTGCCTAACCTGGAGCTCCTGGTTGTCTGCGACCTTTTCATGACCGAATCGGCTAAGTATGCCGATTATGTACTGCCAGCGGCTTCTTTTTTTGAATGCACAGACCTGTGCCGCACTGACCTTCAACACCCCTATTTACAGCTTCAGCAGAAGGTGATTGAGCCACTCTGGGAATCCAGATCAGATTTCCAGATAGCTGCTGAACTGGGCCAGAGAATGGGATTTGGTGAATACTTTAACAAGACAGAGGAGCAATATATAGAGGAAATCCTTGCTTCGGGTCACCCCACTATGGAGGGCGTTTCCGTGGAGAGGTTGAAGTCGGGACCTGTGATGGCGCAGCCTTCAGACCGGCCGCAGCAATTCGGGACGCCAACGGGCAGGATCGAGTTCTACGTGGAAAGTATAAAACAATTCGGTCAGGAATTACCGGTTTACATAGAACCGGTGGAGAGTGTACGCAGTGAGAAGGCAAGGAGCTACCCGCTTTCTTTGCTATCGACACACCCGAGCAATCGAGTACACTCCACCCTGGCAATCGTCCCCGGCTTGCTGAAAAAGGTGCCGAACCCTACCGTGCAGATTAATCCAGTGGATGCTAAACCACGTAACGTCGTTAATGGAGATATAGTGCGTGTTTTCAATGACCGCGGACAGCTTAAAGTGAACGCGGAGCTAAGCAACGGCATAAAGCCCGGTATAGTCAACATAACGGAAGGATGGTGGCCCGATCAGTATATCGAAGGTCATCTCAATCAGCTAACCCATGATATGATAAACCCGGTGCAAAAGCATATCCTGCAGGCTAATGCCGCATTTTATGATGTCCTTGTGGAGGTCGAGAAGGTCTAGCTTCCTTAAGCCTTTAAGCCCGGTCATTCAGGTCACCAGCTTCCGCTCTCTCTCTTCTACTGCCGGGACTCCATCAGCGGGCAGTCTTCATATGTGCTTAGCTGGGAGTGAGAATAGATGGGCATACAAATTTATCGCTGTGTCAGTTCAAAGATGTCTATATAACATCTCGCTTGCCCGTTTCAATGGAAGTATGAGACCACAGTATCTCCCTTAAAACCTTCAGATTCACTACGTCTTCCCTGTTGTATGCCAGTAGAGTTGCCAGAGCATCGTGATCGCCATAATCTCTATATCTCCACCACAGCCTTACAGCTTCAAATCCATTAACATCTTTCAGCTGCCTGCTTATACCCAATTGCTGCTCTACTGCTTTGAAGCCCCCGTAAAGATTGTTCTTCCAGCAATCATACATAAGATCATGGTGGTGAAACATTGCAGCCAGGTCTACCTCCAAATAATTATGTATAAAAGGAATATCGAACCTGTTACCATTGTAGGTGAAGATTTTATCCACACCGTCGAGCGCTTCAAGCAGATTATCCTTGGTCGCATCTTCACCAACAAGTTGAATCAGTCTTTCATCGCTTCTATCTTCAAGATAGATACCGATCACGGTTATATCGTTATAGTAGGAAGATAGACCGGTTGTCTCGATGTCCAGATATACATTACAGGGGTGTAACATTCCGTTGTCCTCTCTAGATTCCCTAAGCTAGACTCTTTGAGCTATTATATCACTGTCAGGCTTTGATGAGCAGCGTTTTAGTAAAGAAGGTATTTATCGCGTTAAGATTGCTCATTGCTCTATTGACATACGTTGTGTATATGCATAAGATTGTCTCACTGCGCAGTGTATTTCGGGAAACAGTGGAAGGTAGCATATGGGAATAATAGGTCTGGAACGCTTCAAACAGGACCGCGATGCCATGCAGTTTGCGATAAGCGGGCTTGAGCAGAGTCAATCGCCGGAAAGGCAGCTGACAGTGACACTGGTCAAGGCTATGGTAGACAACTACGATCGAATAATTACCTGTGCCGAGGAGGGCAAGCCATTCATCGCCAGCAGTTACGCCAACGCGCCGGAGCTGTTCGTTGCCTTAGACCTTCCTTGGTATACTATTGCGCAGATGCCCTATGTACCTACCTCGGAACTCTATATTCTGGAAGAGATCGATGAAGCTGAGAGAGCCGGTTTGGGCACAGATATGTGCACGCTTATCAGGTTGGGGATCAATAACGTAGAGGCAGAGCGTGTGCCGCTGCCAACTGTGTTTATCGGGCTACTGTCTCTCTGCGATGCAACCAATATGCTTCATCAAGCAATCGCTCATAATAAGCACTGGCGGAATATACCGGTCTTCTGTACCGATGCGCCCTATCTGGAAACCGATCGTAGCATAGCTTTTCACGCTGACGAACTCCGACGCATGGTGGCCTTCCTCGAAGAGCACACCGGTCACACATTTGCGGTTGACCGACTACGGGAGGTTATCGAGGAGTCCAACAAGCAGTACCAGCTGTGGGCAGAATACAATGGTCTAAGGCGCGCGGTGCCCTGTCCCCACAGCGCCGCTAAAGGGGCCCAGGCATGGAGCGTAGCTCAGAACTACATGGTTGGCGATAGCAGAGGCACAGAGTGGTTCAGGCAGCTTGTTGACCTGACAGAGAGAAGGGTGAGCGAGGGTAAGGGGAGTGTTCCCAATGAGAGGATCAGGCTATACTGGTTCGATATTCGGGCCGTGTGGTTTCCCGAGCTCACAGAGTGGCTGAAGGAGGAGTGGGGGGTATGCATAGTCATGGATATGACGGGCTATACACCCTACACATTGATCGACACCACCAGTGAGGAGAGCATGTTCAGGGGCCTGGCCAAGAGAAATATATGTGATGTGCCAATGGTAAGACAGGTGCGCGGTACTACGGATAACATCATCAATGACCTGATTCGGGTGGTTAAAGACTACAAGATAGATTGTGTGGTCTGGCCAGCGCATATGGGCCATAAGGATGGGGCGGCAAGCATAGGTATCATGAGAGAGGTTTGCCGCGACCTTGGAGTTCCGTTCTTAGCCCTGGGGCTCGACCTCTTTGATAAGAGGTATACTACGATAGACGAGTTGAAGGACAGGTTCTCACAGTTTTTCACCGCTATGGGACTGAGCTAGACCCCGGGCCACACTGGCTAGCCAAGCAGGTCCAGCCTCTTTGATTTTCCGTCCTTATCTATATGCTCAATGACGATGGGCAACCCTTTCTTATCACCCAGGCTTACTTTGGTCCGGGCAAGCTCGAGCAAATCCAATGGATCGACACACCCCTCAGGTGGATTGACACCTTCCGGCTTCACTTTCCCCGTGGCCATAAGCATTGTGCCAAGAGCAGCAGGAACGCCTGTGCCTTCACCCATTCCCTGTCCCCTGGAAGACATCGAAAAGATGTAGCTGCTTTGTTCCCCATTCTTATTGCCTTTCACCACTATTTTCAGGCAACCCATAGGTTCAATAAGCCCGGCTTCCTGCATCAGCCTGTGCCTCTGCGAGAGTATGAAGGCTACTGCAAACTCTAGTGGGGCAATCTGGTGGCCCTGTACTTCCATAGGCTCCTCATCCGTAACACCCAGCCTTACCATCCCTTTGATCAGTTCCGCATAGGCCGGCGGCAACACGAGTCCGAGATTGGTCACTCTCTTTATGCCCTTCAAGAACTTTGGCAATGTTATCGTCTCCGGATGCGGGTAGGCGTACACGCTGTATGTACCCACATCTTGAAACTCAACCTCTTCTTCCAGTGATTTCCCGCTATCCTCAAAAAGATTGACCGTTGTGAATTTACTATCGAGGAACATCGGGATGTCCATTTTCATGGAGTGGATTCTATGTTTCACTACCGCCGGTCCTTCTACCTTTTCGCCGCCATGGGCATGGTAAATATCTACTACCTCAACCTGATCAAGTAGAGAATCGGCGCAGAACTTAACCAGAAGGTTTGCTATTCCAGGGGAACTGCCCATTCCGATAAGTGCTGAAATGCCGGCCTTCCTCGCATTCCCATCCATATCAAGGAGTTTCTCGGTGGCATCAAGGTCGTCGCAGACATCGACGTAATTAATTTTTGACTCGATCACTTCCTTCAGTATGCTGGGTCCGTACTTGTAATAAGGTCCAACACAATTGAGTACAACCGATGAGCCGGCAATAGCGTTTCTGATGCCGTGAGGGCTTGCCGCATCAAATTCACTAGCTGAAACATTACCCTGTCCCAGCCGCTCGACTAATCTATTCGCCTGCGCGATATTAATGTCTGCAATTACCACTTCGGAGAATACCCCGCTCGAAGCGAGCGTCTCAACGGCTATGCTCCCGACCACTCCGCACCCTCCTAATACAGTTACCCTTGACATTATGTCCTCCTTTTACACCTAAACTGTAATGCCTTTGCCAAACGGGTCGGCCCATGGCTTCAGAACAGCCTCCAGCTCAGGATGCTCCTTCGCATATTCCTCCAGGGGAATACCGTCTAACGTTGCGTCGATCGCCTGTCGGAATGCTTTACCGCCGGCAACTGGACCCTGCGGATGAGCATGAACTCCCCCGCCTGACCCTATTACAATGTCATTGCCAAGGTCTTCCATCACTTTCGGTACCATAGATGGGGTGATTCCACCGGATGGCATGGGGAAGGTCGGTCTAAGTTGGTATAGCGGGAACGTCAGATTCTTGGCAACATTCTTGAATTTGTCGGGGATGACCGGGGCTTTCCCGTAAGGGGCGGGTATAACGACGACATCGGCTCCGGCAAGGCGCGGCAGCTTTCCTAGCACAATGTGAGAGCTCATACCATGCAGGGGTGACATGTACATAGCACCGGCAACGTCCATATGGGCAAGGATAGGCACGTTTATATTTGGATCCTCTGTCAGAGCCTGCATAACGGGCAACCCAACAGCCAGGTAGTTTATCATGAGTGCATTGCATCCCAGCTCTACAGCGCGCTTGGCATTGTCGAAAACCTTTGGCACTTTGTCCGTTATGTTCACCGTGTACAGGGTATGCTCACCTGTCTCCTCATACACCTGCTTTTCGATCTCCATGTATCGTTTGACTCGACCCTCTATAGAATTGAATGAGGCGTCAGCTATCAGTTCGTCATCCTTAATGATGTCGCATCCCCCCAGAGCTGCTTGCCTGAACAACTCAGCTCCAAGCTCCAGTGGGTAACCCGTGCACGGCTTTATCATGTTATTGAGCAGGGGTCGTTTGGGGATGCCCAGGATCTCCCTTACGCCTGCGATGCCAAATTTCGGCCCCTTGAAACCTGCGACAAACTTCTGGGGAAATCGGATGTCCAGAAGCTTTATATTCCCACCCATTGAAATATTCCCCACCACGGATGTCAGCAGCATTGGTATCTGTGAGCCAATATTGACCTCAGGATAGGCTACCTGGATAATCCAGTTCCGCGTTTCTAATGACGGAGGTACGCTGAACTCGTAATCAGGCAACTCATAAACGCCCAGCACCTTGGCGATGTGATGACATCGTATTTCAGAAGTCTCTCCTGGAACGGCTACCCAGGTGCCTGTGCTCTGCTCGACAGCAAGAGCCATAGATAGCAGTGGGATAGGGACTTCTGCCGCGAAAGAAGCCAGATAGGTAGCTATAAGGTATTCATCGTAATCTATCCCGTCGGGCAATGCCATGGGGAGCCCCAATATTTCCTCCGTATTCATTTAGACACCTCCTTGCATGAACGTGCTTCGTCAGACCTCTTCTCGTTGAGCCGCCTGTAGAAACCTTTTAGGCTTCCGTATGCATCCTGGTATGAATGGAACAGTGAATCGTAGATCTCGCGATTTTCCTCTTGCGGCTCGAGGATCATCTCTACTTTCACCACGTTCTTCAGGGTCTCGAAACTGGGATATACCCCGAGACCAATTGCTGCTACGAGAGCAGCCCCAATCGCTCCCGCTTCCTGAGGATTGCGTACAGCCTCAACCTTCCTTTGGGTCACATCTGCCAGAATCTGCATCCAGGGTGCGCTCCGCGCTCCTCCGCCTACGACCCGTAACCTTGGAAGTGGAAACTTGAATTGTCTATCTACAATTTCCACGATCCATCTAATATTATAGGCCACTCCCTCATAGACGGCACGAAGCATATTCTCGCGGGTATGGCCAGCGCTCAGGTTAAGAAAACTGGAGCGGACGTTACAGTCTCCTATGGGCGCCCTCTCTCCACACATCCATGGTGTAAAGATCAAGTAATCAGAGCCCGGGGGAATTTCGGCAATTTTCCCGTCCATAAAGCCGTAGACGTCAGGGATCTGGGGATCCATTTTCTCTGACGCGTACAGCTCATCGCCCATCCATTGTAGACAGGCTCCGGCGGTTTCCATCTCAGCAAACAGAAAGGCTTTGTCCGGGTCTGCCGAATGTATCGTTGCTGCCCCACATTTGCCCCGCGGTGTGTGTTCTGTGACCACTGCTACCCAGCCAGATGTGCCGAGATAGACGTGTCCTTCACCTTCACCAACCGCACCGGATCCAACAGCAGCGCAGGGAGCATCTCCCGCCCCAGCCATTACAGGTGTCCCCTCTAGTAGCCCAAACTCACTGGATGCCTCTCTCGATAGAACTCCAACCTGATCAATGGGCCGAACCAGTGGTGGTAACTTCTCCGGGTCGAGCCCGACATAACGGAAGACGCCCTTTAGCCACGTCTTCTTCTTGAGATCAATGCCGAAGACGGATGCGCCAGTCCACTCCATGACCATGTTACCGGTGCTGCGATAAATGAGGTATCCGTTGACATCGAGGAAACAACGCATCTTGTGGTATATATCAGGCTCTTCCGCTTTTAGCCATAGAAGCTTCGGTATGCCGTCCTTTCCACATAAACTGGCACCAGCCAGCAGGGCGAAGATACGAGCATCAATAAACTTCCTCATCATTTTCTGAGCCTGGTGGCAAGCCCTGTTATCGAGCCAGATTATCGCCCGCCTGAGCGGTATCCCTTCTGCATCTATTGGTACAATGCCGAGCATCTGCGTACAGAAAGTAACACATAAAATGTCACTTGGGGACACACCCGACTCTTCCAGAAGCAACTTAGTAGTTCGCGTTACCGCGTTCCACCAATCCTCGGGCTCCTGCTCAGCCCAATCAGCTTTCGGATAGTGAACCTTATATGACTCGGAGCATTTCCCATGCACCTGTCCCTCCGTGTCCACCAGAACCGCCTTGTTCAGGCTCGTTCCTACATCATGGGCGATAATATACTTGGTCATTCACCTCTGGTCCTACCACATTGTTTTACATACAGAGCTTTCAGCACAATAGCACCACTTATTGACAAATGCAACTTTTTTCGACCACTAATTATCTTGATAGATCAGCATTGTTGAGACCGAAAAAAGAGGTGCCCCGATATAATCGGGGCTGGGGGTCTGCGAGTATCCCCCAGCTTTAGGCGATTTGGGAGTCGATTGAGAGTATTTCAGCAGTCTCTTATTGCTAAAAGGGCTATCCTTAATGGATAGCCCTTTTATGATAGTATTCACGGATCTGGCACAAGAGTCTATGGGTATACTATGCGCTCGGGTTCACGACGCGCCCAACGAACAGAATGGCACCCGTCTCAATATCGCGGATCAGGAAGATGAATGGACGATCAAGGGTAACCTCGACTGGTTCCCCCGGTGCCGCCGTTAGATTCATAACTACCGCGGTGGCAGCTGCGGCTTCCGTGCCCGCCTCATCTACAGAGACGAATGCTTTGTGCAGTATTTCTGCGATAGAAAGGTCGCGGTTACCGGTCATGCCCGAGAAGTCTGCTGCTCCAGTGAAGGCCACTGGCATACCCATCGCGGCAAGCGTATCGGCCAGACTGAACTCCGATTCGAATTCAAATTTGGGCATTGTCAGAGCAATCTCTTTGTATATGAGGTCATTCGTTATGGTATCCACAAGATCAGCGTCCAGTGAGCCTTCAAATTCCTCGAACTTACCGCTATCGGGAAGCAGGATCACCATCGATAGTTCGCGACCGTCGTATGGCAACTCCACTGCCTGATACCCTGCTCCCTCCGCATAGCCAAAGGAATCGCTCTGCATCATCATTGGCACAGTTACCTCGCCACCGTCAAGCAGATAGAAAGCGCTGTCATCGGTTATATCCTCGTTGAATGGATTAAGCCACGCTGCATTAAAATAGATGGCGTTGGTGAGGACGAGCCTTGTCAATGCATCGATTACGCCCTGCGGAATCAGGTCTTCTATTCTGCTCTCCGTTTGATCGCTGACCCAATCGTTGATGGTGACACGGGACGTCTCCGGTGCGTTGATAAAATCGAGGAGCCTTAGCCCCGCACCGTAATTCTCTGCCAGGACGTCGAGGAATTCGTTGCGGAATTCGTAATCCTTCTGTCCCCAGATTTCATTGACGATGTTCAACCGGAAACCTTCATCATCCTTCCCCTCAGCGCCTTCACCGCGGCTGGCAAGTTCGAGGTCCAGGTTATTAAATGCAGGATGCAACTTACTCTGGTCGAGAGTGAAACGAAGGGTATCCGCCATCTGCTGCTCGGTTGCACTGCGAGCACCGGCGTATGTCATCGCCAGTGCTAAAGAGATACTGTAGGGAGAATAGAATAGGTTGCCACCCTTCTCTCTGATAGCCTGGTAGAGATCGAAGGCGAACGCACTAGTACCATCCACTAGTTCTGTAGAATCCGAGGAGGTGATATTAGGTGACGTCTCTCGGGGCTTATCTGATTGTAATAAACCTGCCACTTCACCTTCTGCACAACCCGCCACGCTTAGCAGTACTGTTAGCAACAATACACTTAATAGCATCCTTTTCATAGTTGTTACCTTCCTTCACTATTATAGTCTCAGAAGGCCTATAATAGGCCTTACTATATTATACAGACGGATTAGGAGCTAAAAAAGTTCCGCATTGTTCAGGGATGAGAACAGGATTACGTAGGCAATATCAGCTGGCAATAGACATCCCTACTCTCTAACCTCGATTATAACCCCCATCCTTTCAAACCTACTCTTGATCTCCTCTATTCGCTCGGCGGAAGGGGTGCAGACCGATATTAATGGCTAATCTCTACATGGAAATTATAAAATTCTCCGATTAGGATGACTTCATTTGGGTATCTATCTGCACCGTGACCGATTGGTGGCATCTACAATTGGATCGACCTTTCGGTCATCTATGCTATATCCAACAATAGGAGAGACATAGAATTATATAAGGGGAAGCCAGAATGAGGGAAAGGGAACGACATCAATTTTATACCCCTAGACGTGTCCGGGCGATGATATCTTGTTTCGCTGCGTCGGGAAGATCGTCGAAGTATGCGCAGTAACCTGATACGCGTACTACCAGCTCCGGGTACTTGCCGGGATTACGACAGGCGTCCTCCAGCATTTCCGGATCGAGCACGTTAAATTGCAACTCCATCCCATTGTTTTTAAAAAACCCTTTCACCAAACCAGCCAGGATATTCACTCCCGTGTCACCGGCTAAAGTATGAGGGTCGAAACGCAGGTTCAGAGCATAGCCGTTCGGCGATAGGGTCGAGTCTACATGCGCAACGGAATTGAGTAGAGCGGTGGGGCCTAGGCGATCCCGTCCGTTCGCCGGCCCCAGGCTAGCGGCGAATGGTTCTCCAGCCTTTCTACCACTGGGTAGAGCGCCTACTTTTTGCCCGAAGACCACGTGGCATGTCACGGAGTAGAATCCGGGAACATAGGGACCTCCGCGAGTGTTGTGGTGTTGAGCAAGGGCCGAGTGGAAAATATGTATTGCTGTATCGGCATATGTATCGGATAACAAATGGTCATTCCCATACTTGGGGGCGTTGAGCAGCGCAGCCCGGATCTCAGGACTGGAGTCGAAGTTGTCACGCATGGCCCTCACTACCTGGGCCGTAGAATATTTACGGTTTTGGAACACCACCTCATCAAGAGCTGCCAGTGAGTCAGCGACGTCTGCTACCCCTACACCCTGGATACCGCTGGAGTTATAGAGTGCGCCTCCCGCGGTGATATCTCTTCCTGATTCGAGACAGCCATCCACCAGCATCGAGGAAAGGGGGGTCGGGTGGTAATCACAATTCCCTTTCTCGATTACCTGCAGGTCATCTATCATACGTGCCACCATATACTCCACTTGTATCCGGAATGCCTCAACTATCTGGTCAATACTGGTAAAAGACGTAGGATCAGGGGTAGCGGCGCCCACGCGCCGGCGTCCCTTTAGTCGCCTTCCACGGTTGAGTGCCAGCTCGAGGCAA
>RCNB010002553.1_pt1 | contig 11146 bp, 9 predicted proteins | sample 2041321 | NCBI WGS metagenome assembly RCNB01 (sample SAMN09708232, study PRJNA481090) | Marine sediment metagenome, whole genome shotgun sequencing project.
AGTTCCTAGGAACTGTGGGGTTTTTGTTTTCATATGATTTCGGTTTAATTCGCTTGATGTCACTTTTTTGTTCCACTATTATTTCACCAAAAGAAAAAAAACATGGGAACAACGTTAAAGTTTACATCAATACTTTCAAGAAAAGTAAAAGGGACAATCGCTACCCAATTTATTTAAGGATTATTCACAATTTAAAAAAGGCGAAAGGCAAAATTAGTTGAACACCACTTAAAGATTCTGATGTTCAATATTGGATTGATGAATCGCAGCGATTTAGTACAAGCCAGAAAAAATTCTTGAAAAAATAATAACCTAATTTATTATGCAACGACGACGTTGGAGGCAAGTATAATGTTTTTGGAATGTAATAACTAAAAAAAGTTTTGGATTACTAGACGAGTGGTCATATATTTGTCGTCTAATATGATTTCATAATGTCCAAAACTTTATCTCATAGCATAAAATCTGATTTCCTTCTTGAAAAAGGAATAGAATTGTTATGGTCTAAAGGCTATAATGCCACCAGTGTTAATAACATTGTTAAAGAAGCGAATATTCCAAAAGGATCTTTTTACTTTTACTTTAATAGCAAAGAAGATTTTGCTGTAAAGGCTTTAGAAAAATATTTTGAGAAGCACTTCGTGCCAGTTTTAGAGATATTACATGATGAATCAGTGTCAGCAAAACAACGAATTTTAAATTTTTATGACTTTCGTTCATCAATGTTAAAAGAGGAACTAAATTGTAAAATGGGTTGCATGGCTTCTAATTTAGCAAATGAAATGGCAGAGCACAATGAGGCCATACGTAATGTAATCGCCTCAAAAGGAGAATATATAAAAGGACATATCACACTTGTCGTTAAGAAAGCTCAAAATAATAATGAAATTAATAGTAACGTTGATGCTCATGACCTTGTTGCGTTTATTGAAGACGCAGGTAAAGGCGCTATGATAACCATGAAAGAAATGCAAAGTTCTTATCCCATTGATAACTATATGGATATCATTAAGACTATACTTTTAAAATAATTTTTTTTGACTAATGAATAGACGACTGGTCAACTATTAAATGCGAATCGAAAATAAATCACTGAACAACTAAAAATGAATACACAAAAGAAAAAAGAAAGTACAGCCAATAAATTTTCCAAGAACTGGGGAAAATTTATAATTAAGCATAAATGGAAAGTTCTAATTGCCACAATTTTAATTGCATTCGGACTTGGTTCCCAGGCAAAAATGGAGTTTGATGGTGATTATCACGTGTTTTTTAACAAGACAAATCCGGAATTGGAAGCTTTTGATGCCCTTCAGGAAAAATACACAAAACTGGACAATGTAATTTTAGTACTATCTCCTGATAATGGAGATGTCTTTACAAAAGAAAACCTTGCTGCAGTTGAAGAATTAACTACAGAATCTTGGAATACACCATACTCATCGAGAGTTGATGCCATAACTAATTTTCAGCATACTAGTGCTGATGGAGATGATTTGTATGTTGATGATTTATCTTATGAATCTTCCTTGAAAACGGAGGCCGAAGTTGCGGAGATAAAAGTAAAAGCATTAAAAGAACCTTTGTTATTAAACCGCATTATTAATGAAAAAGGAAGTGTTACTGCTATAAATGTCACCATTCGACTTCCAGGAAAAGATGGTGCTAAAGAAATTCCAGAAGTCACTGCATTTGTTAGGAATATGGTTGCCAATTTTAAGAAGAACCATCCCAATTTTCAAGTTCATACTACAGGATTGGTCCCATTAAATACAGCCTTTTTTGAGTCTTCAATGAGAGATATGGGATTGACCCTTATCATGATTTTTATAGTTATTATTACAACGCTTATTTTAACTCGCAATATATTTAGTTCCATAACAACTTTAGTTGTGGTATTATTTTCGATAATTAGTGCTGCCGGATTTATTGGTATTATGGGCATCAAATTAACACCACCTTCAGCAACATTTATGACCATGATATTAACGCTTGCTGTTGCAGATAGTATACATATCCTCATTACCATGCACCAAAAAATGCGTAAAGATGGTTTAAACAAATTAGAGGCTATAATAGAGTCTATACGTTTAAACTTAATGCCTGTATTTATAACCAGTGTAACAACTGTTATTGGATTTTTAAGTATGAATTTTGGTGATGTGCCTCCGTTTTGGGATTTAGGAAACATAACAGCCTTTGGGATGACCATGGCCTTCTTATTTTCTACCACAACATTACCGGCACTCATGGCAATTTTCCCCGTAAAAGCTAAAGACAAAAAAGAGCAAACCAAAACGAAGAAGAATTATTACCATGTTTTCGGTGAATTTGTGGTAAAACAACCTGTGCGATTAAGCATTATATCGCTCCTAATTATTGGACTTATGACTTTTTTGGCCACTAAAAACACATTTAATGACGAGTTCGTTAATTATTTTGATGAAAGTGTAGAATTCAGAACGGATACAGATTATATCAGCGAAAACCTGACAGGTATTTATAATATTGAACTCTCTGTGGCAAGTGGAGAAAGTGGAGGAATAAATAATCCTGAATATCTTAAAAATCTTAATAATTTCGAGAATTGGTTAAATGAACAACCGGAAGTTATACATGTTAATGCCTTTAGTGAAGTCGCAAGACGCGTCAATCGTTCCATGCATGGCGATGACCAAAGTTATTATCGTGTACCGGAAAATCGTGAAGAAGCCGCTCAATATTTATTGCTTTACGAATTGTCATTGCCATTTGGTTTAGATCTTAACAACCAAATTAATGTAGATAAATCTGAATCTCGAGTAACGGTTACTCTTAAAAACATTGATAGCCCAGAAATTATTGCATTTGCCAAACGAACAGAAAATTGGCTAAAAGAAAATTCACCAGCAGAAATGCACGCTATTCCTGTTAGTCCAATGCTTATGTTCTCGAACCTTGGATTCAGACAAGCAGAAAGCATGTTCAATGGCAATATTATTGCGCTTATATTAATTTCATTAGTGTTAATGTTCGCTTTGCGAAACTTTAAATTAGGCTTATTAAGTATTATCCCAAATGTAGCTCCGGTTCTCGTTGGATTTGGAATTTGGGCACTTTACAAAGGCCAAATAAATACTGGTATGGTCATTGTCTTCGGAATGACACTAGGTATTATTGTGGACGACACCGTTCATTTTATGAGTAAATTTTTAAGAGCGCGAAACGAGTTAGGCTATAGCTCAAAAGAAGCCGTAATTTATGCATTCGACACTGTTGGAAAAGCATTGGTTACCACAACTATTGTATTAATAGCAGGTTTTTCGGTATTAGCAACATCAGCATTTGCATTAAACAGTTATATGGCAAGAATTACCGTAATCATCATATTAGCAGCGCTTATCATAGATTTTATTTTGCTGCCATCATTACTGATTTTAACTAGTCCGAAGGAAGAAAAAGTAGTAAAAAAAGAAAAAGTAGCTCAAGTAGCTTTCGATAAATAATTAAAAATTAAAACAGATATAAAATGAAAAAAATAGTTTTCGCAATAGCAATACTAAGTGCCATAGGAAGTCAAGCTCAATCTGCAGAAGCACGTGGATTAGAAATAGCTAAAGCTGCAGAACAAGCCGATTTAGGCTTCAACAGTTCAACAGTTGACTTAAAAATGACACTCAAAAACAGAAATGGACAAACTAGTGAACGCTCACTAACGACCAAAACATTAGAATTGACTGAAGATGGTGACAAATCCTTGATTGTATTTAATAGCCCAAAAGACGTTAAAGGAACGGCTACTTTGACCTTCACTCACAAAAAAGTGGCAGATGACCAATGGTTGTTTTTACCTTCCATTAAAAGAGTGAAACGAATTTCTTCTAATAATAAATCAGGACCTTTTGTAGGAAGTGAGTTCGCTTACGAAGATTTATCCTCGCAAGAAGTGGAAAAATACACCTATAAATTCCTTAGTGAAGAAGGCGATTTATTAATTGTAGAACAAGATCCTGTAGATCCAAAATCTGGTTACACCAAACGTGTGGTAACTTATAATAAAGCTAAAGGTCATAGAGTTGAAAAAATAGAGTTTTACGACCGTAAAGGCTCTTTACTAAAAACCTTAACCTATAACGATTATAAATTACACAAGGATAAATTTTGGAGAGCAGCATCATTTAATATGGTCAATGTTCAGAGTAATAAAGAAACACGTTTAGAATTTAGTAATTATGATTTTAATGCCAACTTATCTGAAGAAGATTTTACCCAAGTAGCATTAAGACGTGCAGGAAATTAACTAAAAAAAAATCACATTATGAGCAATATCCAATACGAAGTTACCTGTTAGGGTAATATTTGGTATTGATTTTAAACAAGTTAAACTAGATGAAATATACTAAATCAGCCTTCTTAAGTGTTTTAGCTGTTGTTTTATTGCAGATTACGACTACAAAGGCACAAACATCTATTAAAAAAAAGACTAATCAAGAATTCGAATTAGAATTAGAGGCGGAGTATCGTTATTTCTATGATAAGGCTCAATTTCAAAATCAAAAGAGCCAATTTCCATCTATAGCTTTTACGCCAGAATATTCTATCGATTGGAATAAAGGAAACGAAAGTATCAACTTTACCGGTTTTTTTAGAATTGATGTAGATAATGAAAGAGCACACGCCGATATTAGAGAGCTGTATTATCAAAAAGCGAAAGGTAAATGGGAACTCAATATTGGTCTTAAAAAAGTGTATTGGGGTGTTGCCGAAAGTAATCACCTAGTAGATATCATCAATCAAACGGATGCTGTTGAATCTTTTGATGGTGAAGAAAAATTAGGACAACCTATGGTTCAATATACTTACTCTACTGATAGCCATGGTACCTTCGACTTTTATTACTTACCCTATCATAGAAAAAGAAATTTTTCTGGAGAAAAAGGACGACTCCGTTTTTTTACAATCATTGATAAGAACGATGTGAATTATGAAAGTGGAGCCGAAGAATGGCGACAAGATCTGGCTTTTAGATGGAGTCATTATTTTGGCGCTTTTGATATTGGAGTTTCTCATTTTTATGGTAATGGAAGGGAGCCTTTATTCAGTTTTGACCAATTTGGAAATGTGAATGCTTTTTATCCGGTAATTAATCAGACAGGATTAGATGTACAGGTAACCCATAATGCTTTTCTATGGAAATTCGAATCAATTTACAGAACTGCCGAGATACAAGACTTTTTTGCTCTTGTAGCAGGACTAGAGTATACCTTTAGTAATATTGATGGCAATGGATTGGATATTGGTGTTTTGGGGGAATATCTATATGATGAGCGCGACGAGTTAGCACTTAATAGTTTGCAAAACGACGTGTTCATTGGTAGTCGGATAGCTTTTAATGATACAAAGGACACCTCTATATTAATAGGCGGACTTGCAGATTTAAGGAATAGGAGTAAAATTTTTAGTATGGAGGCCTCACGAAGGATTGGCAATAGTTGGAAAGCAGAATTAGAAGCCAGATTTTTTAAAACAATTGATACCAATGAATTAATACTGTCGAATTTTCGAGAAGATAGTTTTTTAAAGGTATCCTTAAGCAAGTATTTTTAATCTAAAGAAAACTTCGATATTACGTATGGCGGTCCACTATTTGAAGCTCCTTAGATATAGAAAGACTTATGTAAAATGATTGACTGCTGACAGGTAGGAGTGGATACTAACCTTTTATCTTATTTCCGTTAAGGACTGATTAATACATTTAAATCATCAAATTCAAACAGATGAAACCAATCAAACACACTGTATAGAATATCACATAGAATAAATAAAGCTTCTTTATTTTATAATAATTAAATCAAATTTTTCCAAATTTACAATTATAAGGTTCGATATTTTTTCTGTACGCTCTACTAAACAAGACTCATGTGCTTTTTGTATTTGAGTCTAATTTTATGCTTGAAAAATGTTATATTAGAATTGGTAATGAAAAATTGACATTTCGCTATTATTTCACCTTAATATATGAAGAGTGGTGTAATGCAATAGAGGATTGCGAATTTTTTTATAGGTTTGAATCCCTTCGTGGTCACAAGATTAATCCTAATTTGTTAAAAAACAATGAATTAGGATTTTTATATTTAATTTGTGACCGATTTGTGACCGATTTGTGACCGATTTGGGACCATCATTTTGAATTTTAATATATGGTAATGCTCTATTGACTCCTCTCTGAAATGAATTCGATATACTGTAATCTTTCACATAATGGTTAAAACACTGATTTTAGTCATAGAATTTTAACGTTTTTAGGAATACTTTTATTGAAAGATAAAAAATTCCATTAAAACTAATGACCGATGAAAACATTAATAAGAGCATTCAAAGAAACCAGAACTGTTACTATTATTTCTGTATTTTTTTTATTAGTAGCTTGTAATAATAATACGGCCAAGATTAATATCAGTCAAGATTCGCAGAGTATTGAACTAAATGCAGACACAGATATTATTTGGCATATAAAAGCATTTCATCCAGATGGGAAACTGTTGGATGTCAAGGCCATCGATAAAGATGGTAAAATTCATGATGTAAAGGCTATTCAAAATTCGGATCAGATAAGTATTTTGGATGTCAAAGCTTTTGTTGACGGGAAAATATTACCTATTAAGGTGTTAGTGAGTGAGGACGACTATTTGCCTGTAAAAGCTATTGATACTGATGGTACTCTAATAGATATTATGGCTTTGTCTGGAACTGGAAAAAATTTCTATGTTAAGGGTGTTCGACAATCAGGAAACATCATTAATATAAACGCAATAAACGAAAATAAGGAGCTGTATAATATTGAAGCTATATCCCCCAAAGGCTGGATAAATGATGTAAAAGGAATCAAAATGTTAAAAACGCCAGTAGAGGTAATTGTTAACGGAGTTGAAGTATTCGCGCATATTAAATCTATACCACAGGTTAGTTATCAATAATAGATATATTGTGTTACAAAAAAGTCTCTAATTTTTTGCATTCGCCTTCCATTTACTTTTTAACTGCTTAGTCCTTCAATAAGTTTAAACCTTTATTTTAGTATTTAACAGATAAGACAGAACCGTGTTATGAGTTCTGTCTTTCAATTATTGGATATCATCTCTTTCGTAGCCATAGTTCTAAAACCAACATGATCAGAACTAGAATCTGAAGATATCCCCATTTTGGCCGAAATCCTAAAGCTTGCACAATAAGATGCATTACATAAAAAAGAACCGCCTTTTATAATACGTTCCCTTAAATAGGGATTATCTGGATTGAATGGCTTGCTAGCCCCTTTTGGGTTTACAATATTTGCATTAAGGTCTAAATCTTTATAATAATTAACATTAAAAAAATCACTTGTCAATTCCCATACGTTTCCTGCCATGTCAAAAAGCCCAACAGAATTTGGTTCGAAGGATTTTACAGGAGAAATATATTTAAAGCCATCAATGGGCTCATTTACCATAGGGAAAACACCTTGCCATGTATTTGCTTTTTGGTCTAATTGCTGCGAATCGTTTCCCCATGTAAAAACAGCATCTCTGTTTGCCCCTTGGGCAGCCGATTCCCATTCTGCCTCTGTAGGCAACCTTCTATTGGCCCATTTGCAGTAGGCTAAAGCATCTTTATATGCTATGTGCACTACTGGGTAATTATCTTGTCCTTTAATTGAGGATTCAGGTCCTTGTGGATGTTTCCAGTTGGTACCAATTTTCCATGTCCACCATTGTCCGTAATTTCGCATATTGACAACAGCATTTACGTTTTTATTAAATATTAGGCTACCGGGTTGTAAAATAGAATCATAGGGTTTAGGTGTGCCTTCAGGCAATTCTTTTTTCATTTCTTCCCAGTCTAATGGTCTCTCAGCAATGGTAATATAATCAGTGGCATCAACAAACATTTTGAACTGTTTGTTAGTGACTTCAGTTATATCCATAAAAAACCCATCAACGGTTACTTCGTGTGCTGGTTTTTCCCTGTGCATTGCAAGTATATCTGATTCTTTTGCACCTTGAACAAAAGTTTTTCCTTCAATCCATACCATATCTTTAGGAGCCGACTTTCTATAATCTTGACTAGAATTAGATTTCTTGTCTGCACATCCACATAAGATTAGAAGGCAAATACTTAAATTAATAATATACCTCATGTTTTTATAACGTAGTTTATTATGACTTTTACATTAGTAAAGTTATGTATTAATCAATAAATAGAGGATTAATTGATGCTGGATTTTTATCGAATTAATTGAAGTGGATACAGGTGTTGAAAATGAAATAAATGTAAAAAGTAAATGTATAAAATCGTGCATTAAAATAATGAGCAGTTATCATCTGTAAAAAATCACTTAACTTTATTTGTTAATAAGTCGCTCCAGATCAGAAATAATTATTGAATGAGCAACTACCATATTAAGTATTTAGTATAATGTTATCAAGTCCATAGGAAATCGGTTAGGGAGCCAGAGAATTTAGGAAAGAAGTAGTTCAAGACATTATGAATAAAAGTTTGTAAAACGTAAAAAGACTCATAAATTTGTTTAAAATAAAGCACACAGCCAATGAAGAAAACAATCAGTATTACTTAGATATTTACGGTTTAAATGGAAGTTGTTATGCCAAAATATGTTTAAATCAGGGAGCTAGTTTGCAAGAGCTCATAATTGACAATCATCACGTCATTAAGGATATGCATCCACTAACTTATGATAACACCTATGCGTCTTCAATTCTTTTTCCGTTTGCCAATAGAATAAAAGATGGCAGCTACCAATTTAATAAGGAAACATTTCAATTTGATATTAATGAAAGAGACCTTAAAAACGCTCTTCATGGATTGGTTTACAATAAAACCTTTGATGTAATTAATGAAGAAGCGACTGATAAATATGCATCAGTAAGGCTTGGGTATCATGAAAAAAAAATGTCAAATGGATTTCCGTATACCTATTCCATTTACTTGGAATATGTTTTAGCCGAAAACGCCCTTGATTTAAATGTTGAAATAAAAAACACTTACAATAAAACCTTCCCTTTTACATTAGGTTGGCATCCATATTTTTTGAGTAGTGACTTATACAGCAGTTCACTCATTTTTGATTCTACAAAAAAAGCAAAACTAGATAGTAGAAATATACCACAAGAAATAGTAAATCATGAATATACAAATACGTTTAAAATTACTGAACAGTCATTGGATGATTGCTACGTTTTGGATTCTAATACTGTTCATTTCCTTACACCAAAATATGTATTGACTTTAAAGTCCACTGAAGAAGAGTGCTTCTTACAACTCTATACACCTCCCCATAAAAATACAATTGCTTTAGAACCTACAACTGGAATTTCAGATAGTTTTAACAATGGGATAGGGTTAAAAATCCTGCAACCTGATGAGACATACAACCTCAGTTGGAACCTGAAAATAAAGGATAACTAAACTAAAATAATGAATGCAACTTTAATTAATAAGATTAAAACGAATTTTCAGAAAACATATAAGACAGAGCCATTAATGATTTTTTCCCCTGGTAGAATTAACATTATTGGAGAACATACAGACTATAATGATGGGTTTGTTTTTCCGGCAGCCGTTAATAAAGGTATTGTAGCGGCCATTGGGAAGAGTATCTCAACTACATCATCCTCAGTTATTGCTGTTGATAAAAATGAAACCGTAAAATTTTCCTTGAGTGATTTGAAACCGTCACCTGAAGGAAGGTGGGAAAATTATGTGCTAGGGGTTGTTGCGGAGATTCAAAATAGAAATAAGGCCATAGGTAATTTTAATATGACCTTTGGAGGCGATATTCCAGGGGGTGCTGGCATGTCTTCATCCGCTGCTTTGGAAAATAGTGTTGTTTTTGGGTTGAACGAACTTTTCAATTTAGACCTTTCCAAACAAGACATGATTTTAATTTCACAAAAGGCAGAACATAACTATGTTGGTGTAAAGTGTGGTATTATGGATCAATACGCGAGTATGTTTGGAATTGAGAATCATGCCCTATTACTAGATTGCAGAAGTGTCAATTCTAAACCATTTGAAATTAATTTTAAAGATCATCAATTAATTTTGATAAACACGAATGTGAAGCATAGTCTATCAGATAGTGCCTACAATGATAGACGTTCGGTTTGTGAGTCCATTTCAGAAATGCTGAATATTAGGGCCCTTAGAGATGCTACTGAATTTAATCTGGAAAGTATCAGAGATAAATTGACCCCTGAAAATTATCAAAAGGGGCTTTATGTTATACAAGAAAATAATAGGGCGGTAAAAGCTTCAAAAGCGATTAAAGAAGGGGATTTAAAATTACTGGGCGAATTAATTTATGCATCTCATGACGGATTGCAACATCAATACAAAGTAAGTTGCGAAGAGCTAGATTTTCTGGTTGACCAAGCAAAACTTAATGGTCATGTTCTAGGGGCAAGAATGATGGGTGGAGGTTTTGGAGGTTGCACCATTAATTTAGTTGCTAAAGATTATTCTGATGCGTTTACAAATGAAGTCTCTAAGGCTTACAAAAAGAGATTCAACAAAGAATGTTCAACTTATTTTGTTGAGCTTTCCAATGGTACTCAAATAATAAGATAACAATCAAGCAAAATATTATGAATACTGATTTACAAGATTACTCGCATAAGAGATATAATATACTAACCAATGAATGGGTTTTAGTGTCCCCACATCGTGCTAAAAGACCTTGGCAAGGACAAAATGAAGAAGTATTGAATGAAGTACGACCAACGTATGATAAGAGCTGCTATTTGTGTGCTGGAAACACACGAGTTAATGGAGAGGAGAACCCTAAATACGTAGATGTATTTGTGTTTACTAATGATTTTGCAGCCTTACAAAACGATTCTAAATCCTTTAAAAAGGAAGACGGTTTACTTATCGCCCACAGTGAGCAAGGCATTTGTAAGGTAATTTGCTTTAGTCCAGACCACTCCAAAAGCTTAGCTGATATGGACACGAAAGACATAGCCAAAGTTGTAGAGGCTTGGCAAAATGAATACAAAACATTAGGAGAAAATGAAGAGATAAATTATGTTCAAATATTTGAGAACAAAGGCGCGGTTATGGGCTGTAGTAATCCGCACCCACATGGTCAAATATGGAGTCAATCTACCTT
>RCNB010002554.1_pt1 | contig 11143 bp, 14 predicted proteins | sample 2041321 | NCBI WGS metagenome assembly RCNB01 (sample SAMN09708232, study PRJNA481090) | Marine sediment metagenome, whole genome shotgun sequencing project.
AAGATAAACATAATCAAAATAATCCCTATGCGGAGCAAATTCTAATTTCGGATACTCTTTTGAAAGCCAATCTTTAGTTTGAGTATCGATAACTCCTAGCGGATAGTCACTCTCTTCTCTTTTTGCAAGTTTAAGCACTTGTTGGAAAATATCCCTATCATATTTACCAATAGGGGGTCGGAATCGCAAGACATTTCCCAGCTTAGTCATTATGATTAAGTTGTCTTGTAAAAACGTATAATGGTATTCGGCGTACTCCATCCAACTTATGATCGTTGTAAAAACATTGTCGCTATGCACAGGCGGATATCTTTCATAATGTGTATCAAATAGGTGTTTATCTTCTAGTGTGACAGGTTTAAAATCATCATTTGAGAGCATTTTTCTCCTCGATTTGATATATCATTGGTATATGGTTATTCATAGTTTTGAAACCTAGAGATGAATAAAAACCATCCTGTCCAGGTTCAGAAATAAGTCCTATCCATGTCATCCCTTTAGACAAACAACGATCTAAAAGAGCATTGACGAGTTGCTTACCAATACCTTGTCTGCGATATTCTGGCAAAACAACTAGATCCTGTATATATGCATCAGATACCCCATCAGATATTATGCGTCCCATTCCAATGGCCTTACCCGAAGACGGGTTAACAGCGACAGCAAAAGCAAAACTACCTGTTATCAATTGTGTTATTGCAGAAGGGTCATAGGATTCCTTCCACCAACCTGCCGACTTGTATAGTGCAACTATATCTTCTTTTGACCAATTATCTACGAATTTGATGTCTGTATCTTGATTTGTCATAGTTTCACCGTTTCTGTAAAAAAATTCAAATTCCTTATTGGTTGTTAATATAATATTGTTTTGAAAGATTTGCTTTGTGCAATAGTACTGATTTTGCTTTGAAAACGATCCATAAATAACCATCTAATGATATATTGATTACAATGCCTAGCAGGTTCTTCAAATACGTCATAATATCTTTGTTGATTCCATGGGTCTTGGCACTTTAACAACAAGTATTCTAAGCGCATCATTACTTTCATTATACCAACAATGAACAATCTTTGCCGGACTTTCAATGAGTGTATCTGGACCTACTTCCTTCTTTTCATCTCCAATCTCAATTATTCCTTTTCCTTCAAGCACATAAAAAAACACATCAACAGGTGTTATATGTCTTTTTAAAGATTCACCGGAATTTAAGGTTATGTGAACTACTTGAGCGTTTTTTGTATCATATATTTTTCTCGCATCAACCTTATGGGGGTTCTGGGAAATATCTGCATTATTTACATCTATTATTTTCATTTTTCCTCTCCGTTATTTCTAATATATTCAATAGCATCAACAGGACAAACATCTTTGCATCTATTACACAGATAACATTCCTGTTTTAAATCAGTTCTACCGGCTTCATTTGTTGGACAGACGACCTCACATTTCTTACAATCTACACAGTTGGCATTTCTTTGTAACTTTAATAGACCTTTAATAGAGGCAAGAGATAATAGAGCACCATAAGGGCAGAAAAACCGGCAGAACGGCCGATAAACAAATATTGAGACTAATAATAAAGCCGAGAATATGTAGAAAAAGATAGAAGTTACATTCAGATTGAAAAAATCATAAAAGCCAAAAAATGTAAGAATTCCCATTGAAAAGATTACGCCTAAAACAACAAATGCGATAAAAAAGATCAGACGGAAAATTATGGGTAGCGTTTTATTTTTGATTTTAAGTTTTTTTATTGGTATAATATACGCAGCTTCCTGCAATGCACCGATAGGACAGAGGTAACCGCAAAATATTCTTCCAAATACAAACGTGAGACTTACAAATAATACAAGACCAAGTATAACAATTGGGATAGGTGCTCCAAGTTGTTTAACATTTCCAAGAAGGAGAACTTGGAGTTGATTTGGAAACATTGGTGAAAAAACCAAAAAACCCATCAGTGTAGATGTGATGAGAAACAAATATCCAATCTTTCGATTAAACTTGTCTTTATGAAACAGGTATGCCAAAATAAACAAGGCAATTATCGCATAGATCATTCCAATCATTTTTGGTATATTCTCAACAACCATCTCTAAACACTATTCCCTTTTGTTATCTGTATGCCCATTATCTTAACACCATCCGTAGTTCTCATTGATAGGCTTGCTGGCTCACTAATGAGGCACTGTCCCTTCCTAATGGTTGCTTTTTCTTGATTAACCGTTACATCTACAGTTCCCTCAATAACATAGAAGATAACATAAGAACCCATTTTGCAAGTTGGCATATTACCACCTGCTGGTAGTTTGATGATTCTTGCTTTGAATTCCTCAACATTATAAAATATATTCTTTTCTCGTTCTTCATATGGATTGGATATCATTTCTTTAAGATCAACTAATTGCATTATCTTCACGCTCCTGTAGATCTGCTTGCCTTTTTATCGTTCCATCCAATTATTTTCTCAATGGAGATTCCCATGATTATAACAAAAATAATTGTTAGAATTAATCGTAAAAACATAAATTCTGCACCAAGGAATCTAAACTCTACCATTTCTTGTGGTATTTTTATGCATGCCCACGCAGAGAGAAAAACAACAATATTAGTTACACTTGCTCCTTTTTTGATCAATGCTGCTGCCATCGGAAAGGCTACATAGAGCGGTCCCGTGGGTAGTGTTCCAATAAGAATAGATAATGCTATCCCTTTGATTCCTGATGTTTTTCCCAGATATTTTACAACAGTTTCGTTTGGAATAAAAACGGCGAAAAGACCCATGATTATCATCACGGCAGGGAGAATAACCATCATTTCTATGAAATATTCCTGAGATGTTGAGGTTACTGGCCCAGTTTTTTCTGGAAAAAACGATAGGAGAACTATGACAATAACTACAATTATACCAAGGATAAACCAATCCCGCATCATTTTTTTCTTCTGCTTTGCTTGCTTTTCTCCCGGTTTCATAGAATCATCCCCATAATAAAAGCAATTACGATTGCAATGACGAAACTTATTCCATTTCTTAGCAAAGCCATTTTCTTCCCCAGTTCCTTTATTTCCAACGGTAAAGTAATCATTCCAATCATAGTCAGCGTGGTAATAAATGCAGCAACAGCAGTAACCGATGCGCCGCTTTCAAGAATTGAGGCTGCCAAAGGAAACGATAACAAAGCAGGGATATGCATAAGAGCACCCACCATCCCAACAAGTAACACACCGCCTGTTCCTGATTGCTCTCCTACAAACCTTGATATTTGATCAGGTGGTACAAAACCAAGAAGCAAGCCGATTGCAATGATTATGATAAATACCATTGGGAGCATTTTTATGAAGGATTTCAAAGCCATTTTAAGTGATTGAACTGCTTTATTCTTGTCTTTGATAAACGCTAAAATAAGGGCTGCCACTGCAATACCATTTATAATAATTGCAGTAATATTCATTCTTTATCCTCCAAAACGACACCTTCTTTTGTTTCTAATAAATCAATGACAATTCTTTTTGTCTTTAATTTCCAGATTTTTTCTGGTGCGCCGCCACCCTTTTCTACATATTCTGCAACCTCTATGATTTCTGCATTTTTAAGTTCAGAAAGATGGTAATAAAATCCAGGTTTCGTTAATTTTTCACCTTTTTTTATAAGATAGTTATAAATCTCCTTCGAACTTTTTTGCCCATCGCCAATATATTCAATGATTGTCCATCTAGTGCGAAAACGAAGTGCTTTACCAAACTTGCGAATTATGAGCCATCGTGGGTGTGCATCTGTTGGAAGTTTGCAAGGAATATCATTACACATACAGATTACCATTATATTATTGTAAAATACCATAACATTAAAGTGATATATAATAGTTTTGTTTGGTAAAATTATGAAATGATACTACAAGGTGGATGAAACTGGCTAACATGATATAACGGATAAATCAACATCTCATAAGATAGTTCCCCTCTGCTTTTTTATAGTAATTATACCTAATAAATATCTCGTTGGTATTCTATTTTAACCTGCTCGAAAATCATCACAGGCATCTTCGTCTTCCATGGGTCTTGCATGTTCTGCATGTGCTGGCTGAGTACATATATCAAGTGGCAATTTTTTCATAGACTTACCACAACAATCTGGTACTTTACCATCAGATACTTTAATTTTTTTCCCACAGTTTTCACATTCGTATGTTTTTTCTTCCATTAATTTCACCTCTCTTAGATAATTTATCCATATTTATTCATATAAACAAATTTTTTTAGGGGCATCCTTTCCGGTCTTCTCTGTTCAGCCTCGATTTGACTATCCGAAAGAATTGGACTAATGTTTTCTGAGTGTTTACCAACAATTATCATGGCAATAACATTCATAGTATCAGGAATGCCAAGAATTTCTCTTACCTTCCTTGGGCTGTATCCTGCTATCGGATGAGCTACTAAACCTAACTCTGTAGCTCTTAAAATAATAAATGCGGTTGCCATACCTGTGTCAAATAGATAATATTCTCTATCATGAATGACACAATCATCCTGCTCTTTGCTGAAAATAACTATAATCATAGATGCAGTTTTTGCCCATTCATTACCAGGAGATAAAGCTGGATGCATCTCTTTTAATTTCTTTGGATCATAGACAAAAACGTATCTCCATGGTTGATTATTAAAACACGAGGCAGACAACTTTGCACACTCGGCAAGATCTCTGACCAAATCCTTAGTTATCTCCACAGGCTTTAATGAACGATAAGCTCTTCTCTTACTAATCGCCTCTTTTACATTCATGATTCATCATCTTTTACTAAGCATATCCTGTAATACCTGGATCAATCCAAGTAGTGTTTTTTATGCATTCGGGGATCTGTTGAAGTACATCCTCAATATACTTTTTTAATAAAGTTGGATAGATCGCACCCACAAGTTCTTTAACAGGATACCCATCACAAAAAAACTTGAATGTAGGTGTACCCATAATTCCATATTTTCCAACAACGGAGGGATTTTCCAATACGTTAATTTTGGCAAACACAACTTTATCTTTCTTTGAATACAGCTCAAAATATGGATCCATCTGCTGATAATGAGGACACGACGGGCTATAAAACATTACTATAACTGGCTTATCCTTTTTCCCAATAGTTTCTCCCCAAGTTATATCTTTCAGTTCAACAAGATAATCAAAACTCATGTTAATTCCCAGTTTGTGTATAAGAATCAATTAGGTCGGATTTATGTTTTATCATGATAATGAATTCCTATTCGTTTTTTCAATTTTAGCAGTATTTCTTTGGTTCAATATCTCAATTATTTTGGTAATATCTGTTAATGGAGATTGGCAAGTATAATTACGGCAAATATAGACAGTTACTTTTCCATTAAGGTTTTTTTGATGTTTGGTGTACTTAGCCATACGAACAATATCAGGTGTTTCCTGTTCGGTAGGGCGAAGAATAATAACCTTATTAGGTATGAACAATCTATTAATTGCCTTTATCATCTCTTTTGTTTCGACTGCCTGAGAATTTCCTGCAATTACGATCTCATAAGAAGGTCCGACTTCAAAATCCAATGCACTCATTAGTTGGCCATATGCCGATGGCGATTGTTGGATGTTCTTTGAAAACGCGCTCCCAATCATAACAGCTTTTTCTTCAAATTCAGGATTTGCAGTTATACGACCTAAACGAAGTAGATTCAACATTGCGACAGAGTTTCCACTTGGGATAGCTCCATCATAGATTTCTTTCTTCCTAATTAACAATTTTTCACCATTATATGGAGTGAAATAAAATGCACCATTTTCATCATCCCAAAAATGATCTAGTAAATATCCATTCAATTCTAAAGCAATTTTAAGATATTTTGTATTAAAGGTGGTTTCATACAGTTCTATCAATCCAAAAATAAGAAATACATAATCATCCACATTTGCTAGCACAGCTGCTTGACCATCACGATAACGATGAAAAAGTCCGCCATCTGATCTACGCATATTCTCTAAAATGAAATCTACCGAGCGGCAAGCAGCTTTAACGTATCTGGATTCATCAAAGATTTGTGCCCCTTTTGCAAATGCTGCAATCATTAGTCCATTCCAATCTGCCAAAATTTTATCGTCCTTATATGGATGTATTCTTTTAATACGATATGAAAATAATTCATTCAGTGCTACTTTCAAACTATTTTTGATATCTTTTTCCGACATGTCCAGACAATTGACAAGTTCTTCAATTGAAGATGTTTGATGAAAGATGTTCATATCGGTTTTTGTTCCTGTTGCCCCCTCGGTAAAATTCCCATCTTTTTTGATGTTGAATAATCTTACAAGTATCTCTGTTTCTTCTGGTGTAAGCAATTTTTTAATTTCTTCATACTTCCAGAGGTAAAATTTTCCTTCCTCTCCTTCGCTATCAGCATCCTCTGCAGAGTAGAATCCGCCTTCCGTCGATACCATGTCTCTTAAAACGTATTCAAATATTTCTTGTGCTGTTTCCCCATACTTCCTGTGCTGTGTTGCCTGATACGCCTCACAGTATACCATTGAAAGTAAAGCTTGATCATAAAGCATCTTTTCAAAGTGTGGAACCATCCACTTAGCATCAGTAGAATAACGATGAAAGCCGAACCCAACATGATCGTAAATGCCGCTCTTTCTCATTTCAATGAGACTTTTTTCTACCATTTCCAAGGCTTGCTTATTATCAGTACGTTTCCAATATCTCAATAAAAAAAGAAGGTTCTGAGGAGTGGGGAATTTTGGAGCAGAACCAAAACCACCATGAATCCTATCAAAACTCAGTAAAAGTTGATCATAGGTTTTTTTCAATGTATCTTTGTTTAATCTTTCTCCAGATTTATAATGTGAAATTTGCGTTAAACTTGCAGTAATTTCTTTTGCTGAATACAGTAGATCATTTCGCCGCGTTATCCATATATTCCTTACATGTGGAATGAGGTCAAGCATCCCGATTTGCCCGAATCGATTATGTTTTGGTATATATGTTGCAGCAAAAAATGGTTTTTTGTCTGGTGTCATAAAAATAGTTAGAGGCCATCCTCCTCCACCAGTCATTATTTGACAAGTTGTCATGTAAATGTTGTCTAGGTCAGGTCTTTCCTCTCTATCTACTTTTATGCAAACAAAGGTGTCATTCATCAGATTTGCTACTTCAGTGTCCTCAAATGATTCGTGAGCCATAACATGACACCAGTGGCATGTTGAATATCCAATTGAAAGAAAAATTGGCTTGTTTTCATTTCTTGCTTTTTCAAATGCATCAGAACACCAAGGATACCATTCCACCGGATTATGGGCATGTTGTAATAAATAAGGATTTTTTTCAGATGTGAGATGATTAGTATATTTGAATTTTTTCAAAATTTACTCCTCTTTATTTAAGTAACCAACCGCACTCATATAAACGGTACTTTCTTTAATACCATCAACATTAATAATCTCGTTGATCTCATCATCAAATAATGCGGCAATTTGACAACTCCCTAGATCGAGACCTGTAGATGTAAGAGCAAGGTTTTGCGCAATGTGTCCTGCATCAAGATAGATATAACGATACGCACGCTGGTCATATTTCCATTTAGACCTGTTGAAAATTGCAGTCCAAATAAAAACTACCGCAGCATCTGCACACATACTTTGATCTAATGCTGCCTGAGCAATTTCGTTTCTGAAGTCCCCCGATTTTAACTCCTCAAGACAATGTTCCTTTATCAAATAATGATAAACTCCTCTATCCACATTTTCTACATTGTTAACCACAAGATATGTTTCTATTGGATACAATGCTCCAGCAGATGGTGCAGTACGGAAGTCATATCCGTTTTCTTTTCTTTGAATACCTGTTGATGCCCACAGTAAATAGGACAGATTTTCCTTACTCATGGGTTCATTTGAGAATATGCGGATACTTCGCCGTTTCTGTAAAATTGTATCCAATGATTTACTTACCTTCACAGCTGAATGACCAAGATTTATCCTCTTACAATGGGGATATTCTTTATACACTTCAGGCCTGTTATCCCAATCTAATCCATTTCCAATCAGTTGATTACGGTGGTATTTTGTTGATTGATGAAATCGATCGCCACTATTTTTCTCCATTCCAATCACCTCAATTTTTTAGAGGAAACTACTCCCCTCTCTGCTATTAACCGAGATTTAGCAGTGATCTTTTACCATCAGTGATAATATATCATTTTCTTCCATATTCATTTTACCTCCAGATAATATTAATTCGTTGTTCTAAGAGTGGGAATTTTTCTATAAACCATTTCAATAATATAATATTAAAAAACTTATTCGTATCTTGATTCTTTGGTATGCTAACAGCTAACGGATCAGACCAAAAACTTTCCAGCCCATTTTCATCTTTTGCTTTTACTCTAATATTATAACCACCTGGTTTACTCCAGGTATGTGCTATTTTCGCTTCTTCATTAGAGTTATAAAAATCTGTGTGTTCGAATAATTTATAATCTCCATCCCAATCCCAAAGGTATTTGATTTTTCCCCCATCAACATCAATACTTGAGGTTATATATTCATAGGTTTCTCCAACTTTTACATTCATCTGACCAGTAGGCATAGTTGGTTTTTTAGGTTGTTCGCCTTCTATCACACCATCAACAAATATTGCATCCAGAAAACCTGTTTCCTTTGAAAAAACTGTAGCAATAACTAAAAAATTGTGAATGTTACCATTATCAAAAGTAACACCTTCGGGAGATCCGCACATATAATTATTTTCATATTTACCTGATGCTCCAGTTCCAATGATTATTTCCTCATTAGTAATATACTCCAAAAACACATAATTATATGGCCTTCCAGAGTTATCACCCCATTTAGAATCAACCATAACGATAGATATCACTAACTGTCCATTGTAAATTGTATCATCATTGTTATAAATGTTAATATCCATTGTAATTTCTTTATGACATGGACATTGACTCCAAGTTGCGTCCAACATCATTTGAATATTTGCAACGTCTCTAGAACCAGCATCAAGAATATAATTATAAGTCTGAGTTTTTGAATCTTGAACACCAATCAAATTACTATAGCCACCATCAAAATAAACAGCAGGATAACTAGTAATTCCAAGTTCTTCAGATCTTAACTTTGCATCATTATTGATATCAGTAAGCATTGTTACATAATAAAAATCACACCTTGTTGAAGAATAAGGATATGATTCAGAATACAGATCATATAGCTGAGTTGAGGTTATTACACTACCCGGTTGATTACTATTTGTAAAAAATTCGACAAGGACAGGATGACTTCCGGATTTTGAAAATAATGAATCTGATTCAATTCGGTCTTTTTCAAATGAAGTAGAAATTTTTATTGTTTTTCCAGAAACAAATACCGAGGACATTACCAAAAACCCTGTTAACATTAAAATAAATATTATTTTTCTTTTTTTATTCATAAATTATACCCATTCTTCTTTCAAAATCTTGCCTTTAATACTCACAACAATTACCTTTATTGGTATTTTTCTTGAAGCATTTTCTGAAGCCTTCTGTGCAAGACCCAGAAGTCCACTGCAGCAAGGCACTTCCATTGTCATAACTGTAAGTGTATTGATTTTTGCATCATCTATCATAGAAGTTAATTTCTGCAGGTAAACATCCAGATTGGAATCTAGTTTAGGACATGCAATCACAAGACTCTTATTTTTCAGATAGTCTTTATGAAAATCAGCAAGGGAATATCCTACACAATCTGCTACAAGCAACACATCTTTATCTTGGAAATAAGGAGCATTGGGTGGCACTAAATGAAACTGGACGGGCCATTGTCTAAGTTGGGAGATTCTGCTTCCATTTTCTTCGATTTCGTTTTTCTTTATATCTGAAAAATCCATCATTTTTGCACCAGGACATCCTTGAGGATGAAACGAATGAGTGTCAGTTTCTTCGTCAAAATCTACCTCTATTTTTTTTTCTTTTAAAACCCCTAAAGCCTCTTTTAGATATCCTGTTTCACCATGATCTTTCAAATGTTTAAGATGTGCAATGATTGTGTTTTTACCAGCCGTTATGATATTCTCTCGCATTACCTTTTTTTCATCATACTTTTCAGCATCTCTTTCTTCAGTTGTGATTGCTCCTTGTGGGCAATGTCCAATACAAGCACCAAGGCCATCGCAGAAAATATCACTGATCAGTCTTGCTTTACCATCAATTACTTGCAATGCCCCTTCTGGACAGTTGGGAATACATTCTCCACAACCATTGCACTTCTCTTCATCGATTTTTATTATCTTTCTTTTAGCCATATTGTCAAACCTATGCAACTGCCTTTAGTGTCGGCAGATCCTCCTCAACTGTTGAATTTGGTTGTATGTTGAATTTTTCAACCAAGACATTCAAAACATTTGGTGAGACAAACGCAGGAAGTTTTGGACCGAGCATTATGTTTCTCACACCCAGCGACAACAAAGAAAGCAATACTAGAACCGCTTTTTGCTCATACCAAGCAATGTTATAGGAAATAGGCAGTTCATTGATCCCCACTCCAAAAACCTCTGCAAGTTTCTTTGCTATGACCACAAGCGAGTAAGAGTCATTACATTGACCTGCATCAAGTAATCTAGGGATGCCATCAATATCACCAAGATCAAGTTTATTGTATCGGTACTTTGCACAACCCGCAGTAAGTATCACAGTATCATGTGGAAGTGCTTTTGCAAACTCCGTGTAATATTCCCTTTCCTTATGTCTACCGTCACATCCAGCCATAACAAAGAATCGTTTTATTTTACCAGTATTAACCGCTTCAACGATTTTATCTGCAACACCAAGAGCTGCGTTATGGGCAAAACCAACTGTGATCTCTCCATCCTCGAGTTTTTCGGGAGCAGAGCATTTTTTTGCATGAGTGATAAGCTCTGCGAAATCCTTTGCGTTTCCATTTCCCCCATCTGGAATATATTTCAATCCTTCAAATCCCACAATACCCGTCATATAAACCCTATCCTTGTAGGAATCTTTTGGAGGCACCAGACAATTTGTTGTCAACAGAACTGGACCATTGAATTTTTCAAACTCCTCTTTTTGTTTCCACCAGGCATTTCCATAGTTACCAACAAAATGAGAATATTTCTTAAACGCAGGATA
>RCNB010003253.1_pt1 | contig 11140 bp, 12 predicted proteins | sample 2041321 | NCBI WGS metagenome assembly RCNB01 (sample SAMN09708232, study PRJNA481090) | Marine sediment metagenome, whole genome shotgun sequencing project.
ACCGGCGGGATTAGCTTTCTGGGCTTTTCGTATTAGTCTCGATTCAAGCGCCCACTAACAGATTGCTGCACTGACCGCTTTTGGCTGTAAGCAGCCCCTCAATACACTGTCCGTGAGCGGTTGCTATTGGTGAAAGCAGACATTCAAAATTGCACCTTTTGCAAGCTGACTGGCGAGCGGCCGGTAAGCTCTCGGAAGCAGCCGTTCGAGTAATATAGTCTGAGCAACTGCTACTGACCCAAGGCGGTCCATCGCGTGCTAAATGCGTATTGGGCTGTTAGGTTATACCGGGCACACCATCGAGGTCACTTAGGCACGTTTTGAGATGGCACTTTATAATTGTCTGGACAGGAGCGCGGTCGAGGATCTCACTCGTCGATTCGGAATTGGTGACATTACAGATATCTCTGTCATCGACGGCGGACACGAGAACACCAGCTATTGCGTTGAAACGAGCTCGGTACGGTACGTTCTGACGATTTGCGATCAACAATCGTTAAAGGAGGTAACTAACCTTGCGAACCTACTGGTCTATTTGAACGACCACGGTATTCGCACATCGCGAGTCGTTGTGCCACCGAAAGAGCCCATTGTGATTCTGCACAATGAAAAACCCGTCATATTGAAGCATTACATCGACGGAGACGACGCGGCCGACTTAACTGGGAACCTACTCGTTCAGTTGGCCGAGGAAATGGCTCGGTTGCATGAGATTTCCGCGCCTTCTTACCTGCCTAAATCGTTTTCCTACGGTCGTAGTAATTTTCCCGAGGTGATAAATTCCAATCTTGATCATGCTTATATCGACTGGTTATCGGAGAAGCATAGTTATCTGCAACAACGCATTCCTCAGCATCTACCGATGGCATTAATTCACGGTGACGTCTTCCTGGATAACATGATTGTTCAGGGCGATGAGCTCATGGCAATCATTGATTTCGAACAAGCCTGCCACTACTACCGCGGTTTTGATCTGGGAATGGTGATTGTCGGTGTTTGCCGAGATCGTAAAGGAATCTCATTCGAAAAAGCGCGACAGCTTATTCGAGCTTATCAAAAACAGATAACTCTTCAGTCGATCGAACGAGAAACCTTGAAGACCTTTGCAGTATATGCCGCAGTAGCCACGTCCTTTTGGCATTTCAGGCAGCATCATCTGCGCAGACCCGAGCCCCGGCTCTACAACAAGCACGTCGAAATGCAAACTCTTGCCGATACTATTTCCGAGTATCCGGATTCAAGTTTTACGGAATTATGTGCGGAGAAATCAACGGTAGCCACAAGTGGCGAACTCGCATAGTAAACTACAGAGGGATCCCACGCGGACTGGAGGGAAGGTATATGGCAAATCGGTTGTTCGGTAGCATTCTATGTTGGCTGGGATTCCACGATTTCCACGTCATCACAGAATCATTCAGCTTTGGCGGGGGAGGTATCGAGACAGTTGAATGGTGCGGTCTAAGGAGGACCCGCCAGGCATAGTCTCAAGCCAAAAGATCGTGAATGGCCGTTGCACGAATGGGACTAGACACCCAACTGACCGTGCAATCGGGCATCTAACGTCGAAAAGTGGCTCGCGAACCAGGCAGACAATTCTTGCTCCAGCTGTTTGGCGCCCTCCCCGGGATTGGAAGCAAAATCATCCATCAAGTCTCGAATCTGATCGAGCAAATCCTCATGGTCATTCTTGTGCGCCTGATACTCGGCGTAATGGGCCTTGCGCATGATGCGTTCCTCGAGCGCGAAATGCATGGAGATCGTACTGAGAATTTCCCCGAGGCATTCTTCGACTTGAGTCGCATCAGATTCTGATTCCAGCCTTGCGTAGGTATCGTTAATCAGTTCGATCATCTCGCGATGTTCATCGTCCATCGACGCGACGCCAACAGAGTATTCCGGTTTCCATTGCAGCAGGTTCATATCAATATTTCCGCATCATAATTACCGAATTAGCACTTCTTGTTTTTGATCATCGAACTGAACGACGAGGTTGCGCCCGGGCGACAGGTCGATCGTTAACGACTTCGCAAAGTCGAACTCTGCCTCACCTCCGCTATCGTTTATGCCGACGAACAGCTTGTGAATGCCCGCCTGTACTTCGATGCGTTCATAAATACTCGCTTTGCCATCCGCCCATATTCCGCTTGGCAGCAGCGTCTTCTGATAGAGAGTCTCGGTGCCAGATCGGAGTTCGACTCGAACCGCATGGCGCTCACGAGGACACACCGTCGGCGTTCGCATATTCGGCGGCAATTCGTTGAGCTCTTCCTGTGTGAGCGTTCGGCATTCGCTAACCAGTCTGCCTGCGTGCGAGAACACCAGAGAGATCATGGCTCGATCTTTCTCCACCAATTCGTAAGGCGGCCAAACGGATAGAACGCCAATCACGACGATGAATACGCCGTACATCAGTATCTCGCGAATCAGCTTCATGGCTCCAAGCTCCGCACGAACGCTTCGTATTTCTTGATGGCACTCGATTCGTCGGACCACGGCGCCTGCCAACCCAATGCAACTCGCGACATATCAACACGTTTCCGGACCATCGGGTCGCGCTGCCGTGCCATCCGTTGCTCTGTCCATTCCGCACCAAAACGGTATGAACAATTGCCCTCACCGCAGCCGAGCAACATTACGCCTTCCGCGTGCCCCCGGCTCAGAGCGAAATCAACATAGGACGGTGGCAGTTGTCCCATACAGTTCACTTTGACGACATTGATCCCTGCTTTTTCAAGCCCCTCTGTTTGCTGATCGTCGCGACAAGCGAAAACCAAAGCCCGTTGTCCGTTCGTGTCGGCGCCGGGCGCGATAATATCTTCGCGCATCGCTGCTGCAGTACGATCCGGCAAATCAATGCCGGGGGTCAGTACTCCTTTTGATCGGAACGGCATCGCAGTTGGGCATGCACCGACGCAAATACCGCAACTGATGCATAAGTCCGGATCGACGCTTGCCTGATGGGAATAATTGCTCCCGTCTGTTCGCGCCACCATTTCCACCGCGCCAAAGGGGCAGTCGTCAACGCAACGCTCGCAACCGTTGCAATAGTCGAGTGTGACTACAGCAAGTTGTTCTTTCTTTTGCGACGGCGCCCACGGTGCGATCACAATAATCGAACTCACTCCAACCAGTAGCACCCAAACCCAACCCGGAGACCATGCCTGAATCAGCGGGTAGACGTGCAGGTAATACCAGTCGAGTTTCAGTACCTGCGGCGTCATCGCGAGATTCGCCTGTTCGTGACTCACAGCCGGATATACGGCGGACAAAACCAGCATCGCCAACAACGTTCCTGCCATCAGCCGACGTGGTGGATTAATTTGCGGCGCGTTCAAACGGAAGATGTGCAACCAAATGCCGAAAACCAGAAAGATGGGCAAGCCAATGAGATGCAGAAATGCCATCAGTGTGAAAAACCGATTGGACAGCAAATCGTCGCTCAGGAAGTTGCCTGCCATTGAGTCCGTAAAGATCGGTATGGCGTCGATCAGTTCGGCCGAGCTGATCGCTACATACTGCGCGAGTTCATCCCAGACCAGCCAGTAGCCGGTGATACCCAGTATGAAAACCATCCAGACCAGCGGCACGCCCATCACCCACGTGAACCAGCGATTGCCGCGGTAGCGATTGAAGACAAACTCTTTGACGATATGAAGCAGGATGGTAACGATCGCCGCGTCCGACGCATAGCGATGCAGGCTGCGCATGATGCCGCCCAGATACCACTGCTGACGCGTCAGATACTCGACGGATTCGAATGCGCCGGAAACACTGGTGCGGAAAAAGATAAGCAGCCATATGCCGCTCACGAGCACTATCCACAGGAAAAAAACGGTCAATGCACCGATATGATTCAGCGGATTTTCAGCGCTTTCGAAAGCGCGAGCCATCGGTCGGCGAAGCGCGCCGAACAAGGTGCGCCCAAATCTGTGAACCCGCTCAATCATTCCTTTTTGCGGGCCCGTCTCGTCTTGCGCATTTCATTGAAGAGATAGATCAGAATCGCGAGAATCATGGTCGCGCCGACAGCGATTTGTACGAATAACGAATTATCGAATCGATAACGCCCGGTCGCCGGATCGTAGACAGTGCAAAACAGCTTCACCCGATCGACCAGCCCGGCAAACAGGTGTCCGGTACTGGATGGACGGTTGAAGACGATTTCCTTCAGTGGCTCAACCAGCCACGGAAGTTCGAAAGTCACGCCATAGACCTGACCGTAGACGACGCCATTTCTGTCAATGACGGAAGACTGATTGATGTGGTCAAACCCGCGCGGTGTCGGGAAGAAAATGAAGCCAAGATCCTGACTGATGGTTTGAATGGTCTCCCTTGACGCACTGAGAAATCGCCAATTCTCGGCAGCGACACCCTGACGCCTCGCGAAGGCGGCCATCGCCTGCGGCGTGTCGTTCGCAACATCGAAGCCAATGGTCACTACGTCGAAGCTATCGTCTCCCAGCGCCTCTCGTGCGGACTCAACAGCACTGGCGAGGTGTTTGGTCGTCGCCGGGCAAACGTGATGGCAGGACGTGAAGATCATGCTGATGACCAGGGGGCGTCCTGCGTAGTCGGAACGGAGGTTCACGGTACGACCGAATTCGTCGATCAGACCATAGTCGCCGATCGATCCGCCAATCGCCTGCTGCGATAGCTGCAGCGCACGATCCGGGTCATATCGGGGGTCATCATCCGCGTAGAGAATCGACGTTAGCAGGACTCCCGCTAGCAGCAGGATCAATGTGAGCGCTTTCTTCATAGTCCTACTGTAGTCGATAAAAGAAGGGCGGGCACATGCCCGCCCCGTTTAACAGGCTTCGGTCTTGCTCTTTGGGGGGTTAAGACATTGGCCAGACCGACGCCAGATACTTCCAGTTAACGGCGTAATAGAGAACGAATGTGACCAGGAAGAATATCGCCAGGACGAAGGTTCCCGGAGCCGCAAAGCCCCACTTGCCGGCGGCCTCATGGCCTCCTTCAGGCACAACAATCGGTTCCGCGCGCAACACCCGACTTGTCTCAAATCCAAAGCTGGATTCAGACTCGACCGGCTTGCCGAAGAACACGGAAACCACCGTTACCAGTATGTACATTGCGCCGCCAATAATCGCGACCAGACCCGCTGCACCCATGATTCCCATCATTGTGTACGCGCTGGCGGGATAGTCGAAGCTAAGTGCGGAATTTGTGAATGCCATGTCCCAGTGACGACGTTCAACGCCCAGGGTACCCGCTCCCATCATTGCGAGAGCGAAAACGGACATACCGAGGCCGAAGAAATACGGCTGCAACCGAGCAATTGCTGGAAAAGCGACCTGTTTACGGAACAGTGTCGGGATCAGGAAGTACGTTAGTGACATGAATGCCAGTGTTGATCCGATGACGACCGTTGCGTGAAAGTGACCCGGCACATAAATCGTGTTGTGAATAATGATATTGATCTGTTCGGTACCCATCACGACGCCAGAAATACCGCCCAGGAAGCCGAAGCCAACCAGCGAAATAAACATGCCCGAGAAAATCGGGTTGCTCCAAGGCGCCTTACGCAACCATTGGAACAGTCCGTTCGTATAGCCCTTCGCCCGTTGTGCAACTTCGATTGAGCCCGGCACTGTCAGTCCGTGAACCATACTGGCCAGGACGGCGAGATACATCGCATAACTGGTGTTGAAGATCTTCCACTCAGCACTGAGACCCGGGTCAACCAGCAAGTGATGCGCACTCGCCAACTGCAGAAATGCGATATAGAGGAAGAACGCGGTTCGGCTGACCTTCTCGGAAAGCGGCCGCGCACCAAACACAATGGCGGCGATGGCGTACCAGACAGAGACGTGAGCCGCGACGTTGATCTGTTGTGAAGAGTGACCCAGTGCCCACCAGACAATGCGATACATCGCCGCATCGATGTGGTTGATGTAGCCAAGAGACCACAGCCAGGTTGGGACGAGGACGATAGCACCCGACGCGATCGTGAAGACCGCGATTATGCAGGCTGTCAACGCACCGAATGTCACCAATGGAATGGAGCCCTCGTAGGTCTTCTCATCCTTGGCAATAACCAGCGTCGCCAGAAAGATGAAGCAGCCGATCAGGGCGCCAACCGCGAACAGGATCAAACCCAGGTAGAAATTTGGATTCGCCGGCATCGGCACGTAGGAGGTCATCATTACAGAAGCTGTGCCAGTGGCAACCGCGGCATTGTTCACGATGATGCCGATAAGCATCAAGGCAAAGCCAACCCAGGCCAGCTTCGGCGTCGCGAGTCGCACCTTCAACAAGGTTGAAGAGCAGAAATACAGAATCGCGATTTCGAAGGAAATCATCCAGAAAATCAACATGTTAACGCCGTGTGTCGTCAACAGTTGGTAGAAACGGTCCGCCGGAAGTAAATGCACCGCCGGCATGCGCGTCAGCGTTACCAGCAATGCCGAGATACCGCCGAGCAGCAAAATAACGACCGCAACAACAGCGTGCGCCTTCATTAAGTTTTCGGCCGGCTTGTGGAACTGCAATCCTGATTCAGGACACGTTCGGAAGAGTTCGTTACTCATTCTTTGCTGCCCCCGGATGCACCGTCCGTCACGTAGATTTTGCCGAGCATCGTGTGGTGGTTGATGCCGCAGAATTCATTACAAATAATGGTCTGCTCACCGTCAGTATCGGGCGTAATGGTCAGAACCATTTCGTAGCCGGGAAGGATCTGCGTATTGATGTTGACGGGCTGCAATGAGAAACCGTGTTGCCAGTCCATCGATGATATATGCAAGCGGTAGGTCTGTCCTTTCTCCAACTCAAGCAATGGCCACCACTGCCAGAGCCGACCGAGAAGATAGACGTCACTGCCCGGTGGAGGCGCGACAACCGGTAATTTGGCGGCAGTTTCAGTCCTGACCGTGTATTGGTCGACCATCGCCTGGGTTTTAGCCATATAGGCCTGGGGTGTTGTTTTGTAAGCTTCGCTCGACAGATTCTGTTTTCCGTACACGTGCCAGAACGGCATCATGAAAAACATGAACAGAGACCAGACCAGCGCGATCGTGATCCAGGTCCCTTCGACCTTATCCAGTGGCTGCTTCCACCAGAGTATTTCAGCAGGCGGTTGAATGGCGCTCATGAGTCACCTTTTCCTTTGAGTTGATCTGATGGTTAGGGCGCGATCGGGATGTTCACGATCTCTACTATTCCCCAAATGATATAGAACACTGACGGAAAGACGACGCCAATGAATAGGAGAATGAAAGGATTGTCGAGTATGCGTTGCATAGTCGGTATGCGTTCAGGCGGCTGAACGTCTGCGGCTTCTTCTGTCATGGTCCATGACCCCCAGTCAACGGATACATAAATACGTACCCAAGATTATTCCTCGGACGCATATTAATGAACTAGGGAAAGTACCTAGGGCCCTCACGGCCTTCCGGTCCTCCAATCATCTATTTATCGGTTAAGCTTCGCTTTATGAAAGCGCTCACTTTGATACTGACACTCTCGTGTCTCGCACTCGCGTCCTGCAGCAAGAATCCAGCCGACGTGCCCAATCCACACGACACCAAGTACGCAACCGTTGAGGTCGGCGCGGAAACCTGCGTCTTCGATACGCAGACCGGGCTGATTTGGGAGAATAAATCGGCTGAAGCCGGGCTTCGCAGTGCCGAAAACACGTATTCGTGGTTTAGCCCAAACGAGGCCAACGGCGAACTCGACTACCGAGGCCTTGAGGACGGCGGCACCTGTGAGGGCAGCGCCTGCGATACCTGGCACTTTGTCGAGGCCGTGAATAAAACGGACTATTGCGGCCACAACGACTGGCGCATGCCGACCAAGGACGAGCTGTTCTCAATAAGTGACATCCGACGTGCCGAGACGCCACCCACAATGAACACGGCGTTCTTCCCGCGCGCTCGCTCAGCAGAATATTGGTCCGGAAACGACTACAGCTTCCAATATGACACGGCCTGGACCTGGAACTTTGAGCTCGGCCACGATCGCGTCGATTGGAAGAAAGAGGCAAAGTTCGTCCGCCTGGTACGCGGTACGGCAGGTAATCTCGAAAAGGCAAAAGAGTAGTCGCGTGAAAAAGCTCGCGACAACCTCGCTGCTCTTGGTGATTGTGCTGGTTTCAGTCAGCGCTTATTTGCGACTGGACAACTCCGGCATTGGCTGCGCCGACTGGCCGGAATGCTACGGCCTGATAGGAACCCCAGACGTTGATGAACCAACGGTTGGCAGCACCTACGAACGGCTCGCTCTCGAAGCTCAAGAGCCCCTGTCCTGGGCCACGCCCGTTCACCGCTTAGTGGCCAGCATTCTCGGTTTGACCGTATTGGCGATGGCGCTGTTGTCCCTGCGCTTGAAACGCGATCGCCTGATTTCCTTTTCGATGCTTGGATTAACAGTATTCCTGGCGTGGCTCGGTATTTATTCCGGCGGCCTGCACAGCCCGGGTGTCGTCATGGGGAATCTTGCCGGCGGATTTACGTTGCTAGGGCTACTTGGCTGGATGACGTTTCGTGACGCGAAGCCACATGCGAACGCGCCACGCGTGACAAAAACCTGGACCATCGCCGCGCTGATCTGGTTGATTGTTCAATTAGGACTCGGCGGACTGACCAGCGCGAATTTCGCTGCGTCAGCATGCCAGACCCTGCCCGACTGCCACGGCAGTTATCTGCCCGGCGACCAGTGGTCCAAGGCCTTCGACATCAGTCGATCACATGAAATCGGACCCACGGGTCTGGCTATCGGTGGCAGCGAGCGGGCTGACATTCAAAAACTGCATCGAATCGGCGCGTTGATCGCGCTCGCCACAATTCTCATGGCCGCTATTTCTGCTTTCCGTGCGCGAATGGGCTGGAACGCGATGTTGGTTATTGTGCTGGTTGTCGCGGAGTTTTCCGTAGGAATTGCTGCAATTATCACAGCGCTCCCTATCACCGTCGCTACCGCCCACAATGGGCTCGCCGCCATGCTGCTGCTGGCCCTGCTAAGATTGTACGCTTTGTGTAATAACCGACAGGCGCTCCTGTAGATGAACGACTTGAACCAATCCATCGCCCGCAGACGCTCGGTAGCCATCTGGCTACTGATCTGCTGCGGTCTTGTCTTCGTAATGGTCGTACTCGGGGGCTTTACGCGATTGACCGGATCCGGTTTGTCGATGGCCGATTGGCGTCCCTTAATGGGTTGGCTCCCGCCGTTTTCGGACGCCGAATGGCAACGCGTATTTGAGCTTTATCAGCAGACGCCAGAATTCCTGAAGGTCAATTCGCACATGGACGTTGATGCGTTCAAGAGCATCTTTTGGCTCGAGTTTTTGCATCGCTTGCTGGGACGAACCATCGGCATCGTCTTCCTGCTGCCGTTCATTTTCTTTTTCGTCAAGGGCTACATCAAGGCATCCGAGTGGCCGAAATATTTACTGATGTTTGTTCTCGGCGGCATGCAGGGAGTGCTCGGCTGGTACATGGTAAAAAGTGGCCTGATCGATAACCCCCACGTCAGCCAGTACAGACTGACGGCCCATCTCTTTGCGGCATTCCTGATCTACGCTTACATGTTCTGGGTTGCGATGTCGCTGCTGTTCCCCGTGGCCGAACCGTCAAGACACCCCTGGTATCGAAAATCGTTCGCGTTGACCGCGTTGACCTCCGTTACAATCATTTCGGGTGGCTTCGTCGCCGGCCTCAAAGCCGGCAAGATCTACAATACGTTTCCGATGATGGGTGACTACTGGATTCCGCCCGGCACAATGGCTTTAGAGCCCTTCTGGCGCAATTTTTTCGATAACATGACGACGGTGCAATTTGACCATCGCGTGCTTGCGATCACGACGCTGCTCGCGGTTATCCTGTTCTGGTTCAAAGCCCGCAAAGCTGACCTTCCCGAACGGACCCGGCCGGCCGTGAATGCTTTGCTCCATACGGCCGTGCTACAGGTAGTGCTCGGCATTACAACTTTATTGATGGCCGTACCGGTGATCCTCGGTGCGGCGCACCAGGGAGTCGCTATGTTGCTGTTTACTGTTTCCCTCTACATCCTTCATAGCTTGAGGCGTGTCTGATGAAAGTTTGTTTCGATACTGATTTGATCGTTCGCTACGGCGGGCGCGGCCCCCGATATACATCCTATCCAACAGCGTTGCAATTCAACGATAAATTTGGCGAGGATGACTACCGGAAAATCGCAGCTGTCAGCAACACGACCGATGTCCCGTTGTCGTTGTACGTCCATATCCCGTTTTGCCACACGCTTTGCTACTACTGTGGTTGTAACAAAATCGTCACGCGCAACCAGGGGCGCGTCGAACGTTACATGGAAATGCTGTATCGCGAGATCGATATGCAATCGGAATTGTTTGACGGAAAAAGGAAAATTGAGCAACTCCATTTTGGCGGCGGAACTCCGACTTACCTCAGCGTCGAACAACTCGATGATTTGATGGCAAAACTGCGTGGCGCGTTTACGTTCGACGAAAGCGATCAGCGCGAATTCTCGATCGAAGTCGATCCACGCACCGTCGACGAAAACCGCATACGGCATCTGGCTGATCTCGGTTTTAACCGACTGAGCCTCGGTATCCAGGATTTCGACCACGTCGTGCAAGAAGCGGTAAATCGCACGCAGACCACTGACGACGTGTTGAATCTCGTTCTGGCAGCTCGCGAAACTGGCTTCGAATCAATATCGTTCGATCTGATATACGGCTTGCCGCATCAGAACGTGGAGAGTTTCGATTCCACTCTGGAACTCGTCATCGGCATGCGCCCGGACCGTCTGGCGGTATACAACTACGCGCACCTGCCACAGCGGTTCAAAGGTCAGCGCATGATCAACGATGCGGATATCCCGTCGCCAGAGGTCAAGCTCGAGATCCTTCATCGGACCATCGATAGCCTCTGCGATGCCGGCTACATCTACATCGGCATGGATCACTTTGCGCTGCCGGAGGATGAGCTCGTGATTGCGCGCAAGAACGGAACGCTACAGCGCAATTTTCAGGGCTACTCAACGCATCGCGACTGCGACCTTGTCGCGTTGGGCGTGAGTGCCATTGGCAGTATCGGCAACGTTTTCGCACAAAACGCCGTCACGACGATGGAATACGAGGCACTCATCGAGAATGGCCAGTTGCCAATTCGAAAGG
>RCNB010002555.1_pt1 | contig 11138 bp, 9 predicted proteins | sample 2041321 | NCBI WGS metagenome assembly RCNB01 (sample SAMN09708232, study PRJNA481090) | Marine sediment metagenome, whole genome shotgun sequencing project.
AGAGGATTCGGCTACCAGTGTGTGGGTTTGGCCAGGAGTTACATCCAAAGAATTTAAAGGACTTAACCCGGGTAGGAGTATCCAACTAAAAAACGAAAATTATGCATCTTCCCTGGCCTTGTTTGGAGATGAAGTTGAATACAAATCGCCTAGGGTATTTGTGCGAAATGTCTCAGTGAATTATGGAAAAGAGGCCTTGGTTTATGGGATACAGGGCGTTTCCTATGATTTTCAGTTTATTGAAAATGCAAAAATGTCTGAAGGAAGATTTTTAAATTACCAGGATGAAGTAAATACCGCTAAGGTCGCTATTATAGGAAATAAAATTAAACACGATGTATTTGAGGACGTTGAAACCCCTTTGGGAGAATACATAAATATATCAGGCGTATTATTTAAAATTGTTGGGATATATTCCGAGAGGGAGGATCGGGAAGAAGAGCGTATTTATATCCCTATTACTACTGCACAGCGAGTATTTAACGGAGGAGACCGAATTAATAATATGAGCTACACAATGCCAATGGTGGAGAACTTTGACGAGGCTGTGGTTCAGGCTGTAGCTTTTAAGGAAAATTTACAGGCACACCTGCAGCAGGTTCATACAGTGGCACCTGAAGATACCGGTGCAATACAGGTATGGAGTGCATTGGAAGAAGCGAAGCGCTACTATAGTCTCACAGGAAATATTAAGTTCTTTTTCTGGTTTGTAGGGATCTGTACGATCATTGCAGGGGTTGTAGGTGTAAGTAACATCATGCTGATTGTGGTTAAGGAAAGAACAAGAGAAATAGGAATCCGAAAAGCCTTGGGAGCAAAACCTTGGTCGATTGTAGGAATGATTTTGCATGAATCTATTTTTGTAACAGCCATTTCCGGCTTTGCAGGACTTATTTTTAGTATGGGGCTTTTGGAAATAGTAGGGCCATATATTGAAGTGGATTACATCCTTAACCCTTCGGTTAATTTTAATGTTGCCATTTCTACTGTTCTGGTTCTGATTTTTGCCGGAGCAGTTGCAGGGTTTTTCCCCGCATGGCGGGCGGCAAGTATTCATACTATCGAAGCCTTAAAAGACGAATAATATATTGAGAATATGTTTAGTAGAGATCGTTGGAAAGAAATTTTAGAAGTGCTGACCACTAATTGGTTCAGAACTGTACTTACCTCTTTTGGCGTTTTCTGGGGGATACTCATATTAATTATTTTACTTTCTGCAGGAAAAGGTCTGGAAAACGGTATAAAAGCAGATTTTGGAGATATTGCAACAAATACCATGTTTATGTGGACACGCAGTACCACAAAAGCCCATATGGGCTTACCAATTGGAAGAAGATTTAGATTTAAGGTAGAAGATGTAAAGAGCATAAGTGATAATGTACCGAATCTGCGGTTTATATCACCCAGAAATCAATTAGGTGGATTTGGGAATGACAATAATGTGGTAAGAGGTCTAAATACCGGAGCATATAACGTATATGGCGACTATCCTGAGATAATCAACCAGGATCCCATGACCATTACAGAAGGACGTTTTATAAATCAGAATGATATTAGGGAAAAACGGAAAATAGCAATTATTGGATCCGGGGTTAGAAATGAGCTTTATGATAAGGGTGAGGCAGTAATGGGAAGCTATATTAAGATTCAGGGAGTAAATTTTATGGTAGTGGGCACTTATAAGAAGAAGAGTAATGATGGCGATGGGGAAGAAGCCCAAAAAGAAATATTTGTACCCTTTACTTCTTTTTCACAGGCATTTAATATGGGCAATGATGTAGGTTGGATGGCTATTACAGCCCACGATGGAACTTCAATTTCCAGTAAAAAGGAGGATATTGTTAATTTAATGAAAACCAAACACAAAATACATCCTGAAGACACAAGGGCAGTTGGTTATTTTGATTTATATGAACAGTATAACAGAGTAGAAAGCTTATTCGGAGCAATGAGTTTTATCGCCTATTTCGTAGGGATTTTAGTCTTATTATCCGGAATAATCGGAGTGAGCAATATTATGTTGATTGTAGTTAAGGAAAGGACGAAGGAAATAGGGATACGCAGGGCATTAGGTGAAGATCCCTGGTCTATTAAAAAGCAGATTCTTTTGGAGTCAATTTTTCTTACGATTATATCAGGAATGGCGGGAATTATTATTGGTGCTCTATTTATTTATGGTGTTAATGCCTTATTAGATGCTAATGGCCCTGTGGATATGTTTTTAAATCCCAGTGTAAGCTTAGGTGTAGTTACTGTGGCGCTATTCATTCTGGTATTGTCAGGATTACTTGCAGGTTTTATTCCCGCTCAAAGTGCTATAAAGGTAAAGCCAATAGATGCTTTAAGAACAGAATAAATTCGAAACATCAATCATTTAAACTATAAAAAATGAAAAAGTCAGTAACTATTATCACTCTAATTGTCATTTTTGTGGCTTTCGGAGGATCTATGTATTACCTCTATCAAAAGAATGAACAAGATCCAATTGTATATGAAACCGAGAAACCTTCTACCCAGACCATTATCAAAAAAACAGTGGCCACCGGTAGTATACTACCTTTAGAAGAAGTTCTTATAAAACCCAATATTTCAGGCGTTATTGAGGAAATTTTTGTCGAGGGGGGAGATTTCGTTAAATCTGGTGACTTACTGGCAAAAATAAAAGTGGTGCCAAACCTTAATGCACTTAATGACGCCAAAAATAGTATTGATGAGGCTAAAATTTCATTGGATGACCAAAGGCGAAATTTTGATAGGCAAAGTAGTCTTTTTAACAAAGGGGTAATCTCAAAAGTTGATCTGGAAAGAGCACAGGTAAGTTATGACCAGGCCAAACAATCCTATAGTGCAGCAAATAAAAGATATGATATTGTTAAAACAGGAACTACCAAAGGTTTTGGCAATGCCGCAAACACCTTGATCAGGTCTACTGTGACCGGAATGGTTTTGGAAGTACCTGTAGAAGTAGGTAACCAGGTGATTGAAAGTAATAATTTTAATGAAGGAACCACTATTGCGGCTATTGCGGACGTAGATAAAATGATTTTTGAAGGAAAGGTAGATGAATCTGAGGTGGGAAAGATAAAGGAGGACCTGCCATTGGAAATTACCATTGGAGCACTTGAAAATGTAACTTTTGATGCTATTTTGGATTATATTGCTCCTAAGGGTAATGAGGAAAATGGAGCTATTCAATTCGAAATTAAAGGAACCTTAAAGAAGCAGGATTCAATCTTTATTCGGGCGGGTCTAAGTGCCAATGCATCAATAATACTGGATAGAGCAGATAGTGTCCTTTCTATAAAAGAAGCGCTGGTTCAATTTGACCCTGAAACCAAAAAGCCATTTCTGGAAATTGCTACCGGGGATCAGCAATTCGAAAGAAGGGACATAGAATTGGGAATTAGCGATGGAATTTATGTAGAAGTGAAGTCTGGTCTGGAAAAAGAAGATGAGATAAAAGTATGGAATGAGGTGAAACCCGATGAGTTTGGAGGATAGCTTTTTAACAAAATATTTTGAAGATTATTTGTAACATTTTAACAACTTGCCTGTCCTATTATCGGGTTTGAATTTTTGAATTAGTATAACTTAAGACACTAACCATGATTGAAATAAAAGATTTGCACAAATCCTATAAGATGGGCAGTAATGTCCTGCATGTTTTAAAAGGGATAAATTTCACTGTTGAAGAAGGAGAATTAGTTGCAATTATGGGCTCATCTGGTTCTGGCAAATCTACACTATTGAATATTCTTGGTATGCTTGATGTGGCTGATTCCGGAGAATACACACTGGATGGTGTGCCAATAAAAAATCTCAATGAGACTAAAGCTGCCAATTACCGGAATAAATTTTTGGGATTTATTTTTCAATCATTTAATCTTATCAATTACAAAAGCGCCCTTGAAAATGTGGCCTTGCCTTTATATTATCAGAGAGTTCCAAGAAAAGAACGGCAGGCGAAAGCGATGAAATATTTGGAGCAGGTGGGGTTAAAGGAATGGTCGCACCATTTGCCAAGTGAACTTTCAGGGGGTCAAAAACAGCGGGTAGCGATTGCCCGTGCAATGGTTGCTGAACCCAAAGTCTTACTGGCCGATGAGCTTACCGGAGCATTGGACAGTACGACCTCATATGAAGTCATGGACTTAATTCAGAAAATTAACGATCAGGGTAATACCATTTTGGTTGTTACCCACGAGGATGATATTGCCCATATGTGTAAAAGGATCGTATATCTGAAGGATGGAGTTATTATTAAAGACGAAAAAGTTAAGCAAGTAAGGGCATCAGCGTATGTTTAGCCGAGACACCTGGAACGAGATATTTGAAACTATTCAAAAAAATAAACTTAGGACCTTCCTTTCAGGTTTTACTGTGGCTCTGGGGATATTAATTTTTGTTTCACTTTTTGGTCTGGGAAACGGACTAATTAACACCTTCGACAAATTTTTCCAGGAAGACGCCACTAACGTACTCTATCTTTTTCCGGGAAAAACCACACTCCCGTATAAGGGGTATAAATCAATGAGGCGAATTGAATTTGAAAATAGCGACCTGGCGGATATCAAAAAGAATTTCCCAATGTTTCTGGAATATGTAACCCCTAGAATTACAAGAAGCAGGTTGGTGAAATTCGAGGAAGAATCTGACAATTATAACACCACTGGGGTAGATTGGGGCCACCAATTTGCTGAGAAGACAATTATTATGAAAGGCCGGTATTTAAATGTAGAGGATATTAAAAAGAAGACAAAGCATGCGGTGATTGGGCGTTTAGTGGAACAGGACCTATTTGGATCTAAAAATGCGCTTGGTAAATATTTGGATGTTGGTGGAAGTGTTTTTAAAGTCATTGGTGTTTTTCAGGACGATGGAGGAGATAGGGAAGAACGTGGAATATATATTCCTTATACAACGCTCCAGCTAATTGAAAAAAACACAGATAAAATAGACCAGATGGTTGTGGCCTTTAAACCAGAAATGGGTTATTTGGGAGCCATGGCTTTCGAACGTAGTTTGGATAAATTCTTTAAGGACAAGAAATTCATAAATCCTGAAGATCAAAATGGAATTTTCATCAGAAACGTTGCAGATCAATTACAGCAAAATCAACAATTTGCACGGGTACTTCAAATTATAGTCGCTTTTGTGGCTTTTGGGACCATAATTGCCGGCATTATAGGAATAAGTAATATCATGGTGTTTGTCGTTAAGGAACGTACCAAGGAATTGGGAATCCGAAAAGCCTTAGGCGCTACTCCAAAAGCAGTAATCAGTACAATTTTACTTGAATCGGTTTTTATTACAACAATATCGGGCTTTACAGGGATGCTAATTGGAATTGCACTACTCACTTCTTTAGGAGAGAGTTTGGCTGAGGATTATTTCATTACCAATCCATATATAAATACTGCTGTTGCAATATCTGCAACCCTGGTTTTAATAATATTTGGTGCAATTGCCGGCTATATTCCGGCCAAAAGGGCAGCACGTATTAAACCTATAATAGCATTACGAGATGAATAGTATTCGATTTCTTTTTGACAAAAATACCTGGCAGGAAATTTTCGGATCTATCGGAAAGAATAAAACCAGGACTATAATTACTGTCATAGGAGTGTTATGGGGTATTTTTATCTATATCGCTCTGGCAGGGGCCGCAAAAGGAATGGACAACGGTTTTGAAAAAAACTTCGAAACGGTGGCCAAAAATAGCATTTGGGCCTGGTCTCAAAGTACCAGTATGCCTTACGCAGGTTTTAAAACAGGTAGAATAATACGGATAAAAGTGAATGATGCTGAGGTCTTGAAAAATAGAATTCCTGAAATACAATATATAGCACCTGTAAATACAAAAGGTGCATTTGGAGGGGCGTCTGCGCTTACCGTAAGAGGGATTAAATCTAATAGTTATGCCGTATATGGATACTTTCCGGAAATAGCAAAAATTGCCACCCAGAAAATTTATGATAATGGAAGATTTATTAACGATGAAGATATTGCTCAGGCGAGAAAAGTTTGTGTTATTGGTGATCGTACTCAACAGGAATTATTTGATGAGGATGAAGATCCTATAGGTGCTTATATTAGGGTAGAAAATATTTATTTTCAGGTCGTCGGCGTTCATAAATTTGCGCAAACGACGCCATTTGGAACGGATGGAGATATTTTTATTCCCTTTACTACCTTCAAAAAACTTTACAATACAGGAGAGGAAGTTCAATTTTTTACTATAGCGGCATATGACGATGCCGACGTTATTCAGGTAGAAAAAGATATTAAAGCTGTTTTAAGAAGTATTCATAAAGTTCACCCGGAAGATGAACGCGCATTTGGGGCCTTTAATCTTGGTGAGATATTTAATAAGATTATGGGATTTGCAGATGGGATAACCTTTTTGTCCTTAATTGTTGGAGTTGCCACAATCCTGGCCGGGGTAATTGGAATTGGTAATATCCTGCTAATATCCGTTAAAGAGCGTACCAAGGAATTAGGCATTCGCCGTGCTTTAGGTGCAACACCAAGAGAAGTACGTTCTCTGATTATTTTAGAATCTGTATTTCTTACAATGATTGCCGGAGTTATAGGTATTATTCTTGGGGCCGGTGTTTTAAGTTTGATCAATAACCTCACTAAGGATATCAATTTTCCATATACGAATCCAACCGTTCCTATACCATACGTCCTGGGAGCCTTAGCTATCATGATAATATTGGGAACACTAATAGGTTCAATTCCTGCGCAGCGGGCTGTTAGTATTAAACCCATAGATGCGCTAAGAGAAGAATAAACAAAACCATTAACTATATACTAACATATTAGATTAAGATGAATAAAATTGTAAAATATGTATTGATTGGGATTCTGGGGCTCGGAGCATTGTGGGCTGCTGCTTTTTTTATCAAATCCAATAGCAAATCAGCCATAACATACGAAACAAAAAACCCATTTATTTCAAATATTGAGAAGAAAACGGTAGCCACAGGTAAAGTAATCCCGGAGGATGAGATTGAGATCAAACCTCAAATTTCTGGAATTATTGAAACAATCTATCTGGAAGAAGGGGCTCTGGTTAAGGCGGGAGATTTAATTGCCATAATAAAAGTGGTACCCAATGAGCAATCCTTGAATCAGGCCCGTGGAAGGGTAAGGAATGCTGAGATTTCTTTAAAAAATACCGAAATTGAATATAAAAGAAATAAGGACATATTTGATAAAGGGGTTATTTCCAGCCAGGACTTTAACGTCTTGCAGTTACAATATGATCAGGCCGTTCAGGAGTTAGACAATGCTCGTGCAGATTATCAGATTATTAGAAGAGGTTCTGCCGGAGGTTCTTCAAGTGCAAATACCAACATTCGGGCAACGGTTGCCGGCACATTGTTGGAAATTCCGGTAAGGGAAGGAGATCAGGTAATTCAGAGCAATAACTTTAATGATGGTACAACCATTGCTACCATTGCCGATTTGGGCAAGATGATTTTTGAAGGAAAGGTTGATGAAGGGGAAGTAGGGAAACTAGAAATAGGCATGCCCCTTGAAATTAGTTTGGGAGCCATTGATGATCAAAAATTTGAAGCAAAGTTAAAGTTCATCGCACCAAAAGGAATAGAAGAATCAGGTGCCGTGCAATTTAAAATAGAAGGCGATATGGTTGTGGAAGGAGATTTTATGATCAGGGCAGGATACAGTGCTAATGCATCACTGGTGCTTGAGAAAAAAGATAGTGTTATGGTAATACCTGAAGCACTCCTGCAATTTGATAAGGAAACAGATGAACCCTATGTTGAAATTGCTGTGGGCGATCAGAAATTTGAACGAAAAGAAGTGGAAATAGGAATTTCCGATGGGGTTAACGTGGAAATTATCTCGGGCTTAACTGAGGAAGATGAAGTAAAAATCTGGAACAAAACAGAGCCGATAAAAAAAGGTGAAGACGAAGAGGAGGAAAGTGAAGAAGAAGATTAATTAACTTAAATACGAATAGTCAATCAATAATAATTATCAAAAAACGACAGATGAAATTTAAACTAACTGCACTATTATTCCTATGTGCGATTGGAATGGCAATAGCACAGAAAAAGATTTGGACCCTTGAAGAATGCGTCACTTATGCGGTAGAAAATAACCTCTCCATTCAACAATTTGAATTGGACCTGGAGAATTCTTACATTGACAAATCGGATGCCATTGGGGCCTTTCTTCCCGATTTAAATGGGACGTTGAATGGTCAGAGCAATACGGGATTGTCTTTCGACCCAACTAATAATCAACCTGTGAACACTACCCAAATAACCTCTTCCGGAAGTGTTACCTCCTCAGTACTTTTATTTGATGGAGTTAGAAATATACACAGGCTTAACAGAGCAAAACTTAACGCAATTGCTAACCAATACCGTTTAGATGATCTGGTAAACGATATTCGTTTAAATGTGGCCATAAATTATTTAAGTATTTTGTCCAATAAGGAAGCAACGAAAGTTGCAAAAGCCTTATATGCTATAACGGAACAGGATTTAAATAAGACAAAGGAATTAGTTGAGTCAGGTGTGGTCGCCAGAGGAGACTTGTTGGAAATAGAGGCCACTGCGGCAACTCGTGAACAGCAAATTATAAATGCTGAAAATGAAGTGCTTATTTCTCGAATTAATTTGGCACAGTTACTGCAGATCACAGATTATGAAAACTTTGATATTTCTGATGCAGAATTTGAAGTACCTCCCGCTGAAATATTGAAAAACTCACCAAAGGTTATTTTTGATAAAGCCATGAGTTATTGGTATGAGACCAAATTTTTCGAGACCAATGTAAAATTGGCAGAAAAAGATTTATCCATGGCAAAAGGATTAGCTTATCCAACACTTAGCGCATTTTTTAATTACAATACACGTTATTCCGATCAATTTCTTGATCCTATAACAGGGCAAGTAATCCCCTTTGGAGAACAGCTTTGGATTAATGACGGTACTGGCTATGGAGTACAAATTAACATACCTGTCTTCAATGGTTTTAGTACACGGAATAGCATTAAACGCTCTCAAATAGATGTTAAAAAGGCCGAACTTCAGCTAGAACAGAATAAATTGGACCTGGAAACAAGTATAAATCAGGCCTATGTAGATGTTATTAATAGCTCCAAGGCCTATGAAGCCGCCCTTAAGACCCGGGAAGCGAGGGCATTGGCTCTGGATTACTCCAAAGAAAGATTTGATGTTGGTATTATGAACTCATTTGATTATAGCCAGTCGCAGGCCAGAGTGGACAATGCGGAGGCTGAAGTGATACGCACAAAATACGACTACGTGTTTAGAATTAAAGTATTGGAATTCTACTTTGGACTTCCTATTGTAATTGATTAAAAATAATTTTAAATTAGTTTGGACCTGTTGAGTTGTTAAACCCCAACAGGTCTTTTTATATTTGCCCCATAGTTATGGCAATAATTCTAAATATTGAGACTGCAACCACCAATTGTTCAGTAAGCATTGGTAAAGATGGTCGCACGATTGCATTAAGGGAACATAATAGCGCTTCCTACTCGCATTCTGAAGACTTACACTTTTTTATAAAGGAAGCTCTGGAGGCAGCTTCCCTCTCTACTGATGATCTCGATGCGATAGCCGTTAGTAAAGGCCCGGGTTCTTATACCGGATTACGGATAGGTGTTTCTGCGGCAAAAGGACTTTGTTTTGCCTTAGACCTTCCTCTTATTGGGATCTCCACTTTAGAAAGTATGGCCTCTCAGCTTAAAATAAAGGATGGTGTTGTGATTCCTGTTCTGGATGCAAGACGCATGGAAGTGTATTCTGCGGTATATAATGCCAATTATGACAGAATAAGGGAAACTAAGGTAGAGGAGATTGAGCCAAATTCATTTGCACAATTTGCGTCTCAGGGAAAGGTATATATTATCGGAAGCGGAGCAGTTAAGTGTCGGGAAATATTGGAACACCCGAATTTTGTATTTGACGATTCTATTATACCTTCAGCCAAAGAAATGTGTCAATTATCCCATTACGCATTCAACGGGAATAACTTTGAAAACACCGCTTATTTTGAACCGGATTATTTAAAGGATTTTATTATTCAGCAAAGCAAGAAATAAAAATCTTTCTCTGAATTAAAGACTAACAAAATTGGACGCCGATTTTAATCCGGATTATGAACCACTCTTTGTGGAAATGGAATTTCGATATTTGATTCGTCAAATCTACTTTTAAGCTCTTCAATTACAAAAAAATGAGCTGCCCAGAAGTCTTCATTTTTAGCCCAGAAACGCAGGGTGAGATTTACAGAACTATCTCCTAATGCGCCTACAAAAACTTGTGGCTCGGGTTCTTTTAGAATAGTTGTTTGTTCCTTGCATATTTGTAGCAGAATATCTTTAGCTTCTTTTATATTGGAGCCATAACCTATACCTATATCAATTTTATCCCTTCTGGTTTCTTCCGCATTGTAATTAATGATGTTATTGTTAGAGAGTTGTCCGTTTGGAATAATAGCTACCTGATTACCAAATGTATTTAGTTTGGTAGTGAAAATGGTGATTTCCTTTACGGTGCCATCTACGCCCTGGGCGGAAATAAAATCTCCTATTTTAAAGGGTTTGAAAAATAATATTAAAATTCCACCGGCAAAGTTGGCCAAAGAGCCCTGCAGCGCTAGCCCAATGGCAAGACCCGCAGATCCTACAACCGCAAGTAGGGAAGAAGATGCCACTCCTAACTGTGTAACCACTGCAACAAAGAGAACAACCTTTAGTCCTACATTAATCAATTGCATAAGAAAAGACTCCAGCGCAAGGTCATAATCTTTCCTTTCAAAAAATTTACGTACTAGACGGTTAATGAATTTTATAAACCATAAACCAACTATTAAAATAATAACAGCTGTGATCATATCGGGAAAAACGTCCCAGAACCAGTTTATGGCGTTCTCTATATGTTGGTCATAATTGGATAAGTCTTTCATAGATTCTTTTTTTTGAGAAATTAGTAATTCTATTTAAGCTGATTTAATACTTGCTCAATATCTTCAGTTGGTAACTTGCAGGAACCATGTTCGCAGAGGTAAATTAGCGTACTATTTACTACAAATCTGTTTTGAATTAGTGATAACTCGCTCTCTTCTAT
>RCNB010002556.1_pt1 | contig 11132 bp, 13 predicted proteins | sample 2041321 | NCBI WGS metagenome assembly RCNB01 (sample SAMN09708232, study PRJNA481090) | Marine sediment metagenome, whole genome shotgun sequencing project.
ATGACTGACTTATTCATAAAAATTTATTTAAGTGTTAAAGATAAAAATATCGCTCAATCTATATCGGTATAATCCTCTAAATCGCGTCTATCTTTTTTTGTAGGTCTACCAATTCCTTTTTTTCGATAATAATCTTTCGCATAATTTAATACATCGCGATTTTCAAAAGCCTCTTTTGGTGTCACATCTTTTCTGTAAATGTCAACTAATTTTGCGCCGACACGGTTGGGTGGAACATCCAACACTTCAAATTGGTAATTGATCTGATTCTTACGGACCGTAATTTTTTCACCAATATAAACTTCTTTAGAGGGTTTTACGTTCGTGTCGTTGATCTTTATATGCCCTTTTTTACATGCTTCGGTAGCGATGTTACGTGTTTTATAGTAGCGTGTACACCAAAGGTATTTATCTATTCGCATCGCGAGAAATTATTTTTTCAAATATAGTTTGAAAAAAATCACCAACATATCTGTCGGCGATTTATGGATTTATATTGGTGTTTTTAATTTATCTAATACTCATTCGGCATAATATACATTTCTTGAGAGAAATTTTGAATTGGAATCGTCTCATAAGAATATACCTTGATTTTTGCTTTTACAGCAGTTGACTTTGTACCAGTAATGGCATCAATTGTAGCTTTCAAAAGCGCTTCATTTTCATCTCCAAAAGGTAAAATGTTGGTGGTGAAATCTATTTCATTGATTTCAACGTCAGGTTCAAATCCATTGGTATAATCACTTTGATCTATACTATTGAATATTTGAAAAACGATAGGCTGTAAACCAACAGTATGGTTTGAATTTCTTCGGCCAGTATCAGTAAAAATTTGTCGTTGACCTGTTGATGGGGCATCGACAACGGTTATTGAGCCCTCATTTTTTCCTACAGTTGTGGTGCCTACAGTTATAACTTCAATAGAAGGACGCAGGCCGTTGATAATCATTTCACTAGCAGAAGCTGTCTTATTAGAAGTTATTACATATACTCTCGATAGGTTCGAAAGCCTATTGATACTGACCGTTCCTTCACTTAGGCCAGTTTCCCTATTGAAGAGGGTTGCATTATTATAGAACTGATAGGTAGAACCATTTTGAGAATTCCGTTTGGCATTGTACGTAAGTTTAGCGAAGATTGACCCATCGGCTTGCGTTCCATCGATCATACTGGCCAAATAAGCCGAAGTTAATACACGACCTCCACCATTATAACGCAGATCCAAGACCAATTCGTCTATATTTTCACTTTTAAACGTACCAAATACTTCATTCAATTCGTTGTGAAATGTACTTCTAAAACCATTATACACTAAATAGCCTATTTTTTTTCCGTGGGTTTCAAGAACGGATGCATAGTGAACCGGATTCTCAACAACTTCAACTGCCATTAAAGATCGATCATTCCCTTTCGGGATTAATGTGCCATTTTCGAATTTGGCAACACCTAGAGAAATTGAAGGGTCACTATTAATTTTATTAATAAGTGCAAAATTATCTGTGTTCAATATCGTACCGTTTACTTTATAGATTAAATCACCACGTTCAATGCCCGCCAAATCGGCTGGAGAACCAGGCACTACATAGGCCACGAAAATAACGAGATCATTGCTACTATTAAAACGTACTATTGTTCTAGGAAGTTTTATGCCATAAGAAACAGTAATTCCTCTAAAGGCATTTAACTGTTTATCGACATCAGCGATATACCAAGAAAAGTCATCCGCCGAAAATTTTAAACTTTCAAAAAGGTCTTTCGAACTAGAAAAACCATTCAGGTAATTGTAGTATTCATCGATATCATCATCTTGAGTCTCCGCAAGAGCTGGCGTATCTTGTTGCCAAAAATACCAATGATTCATGGCTTTCCATACAAAATCATTGACTTCACTATTTAATTCGACTGTGGCAGTCTGGGTAGTCATATCATCATTAGAACAACTCGTGGTTAATAGGGTAAGGATCGTTACCGCTAATAGTATGCTATTTTTCATATGTTATTTTTTAATTTTATAACGATGCAATTTACTAAAAAATCATACAGTTTAAGTTTGTATGTAACAAAACAATAACTTGCTCGTCGTAATAGTGTGATGCAGTTTGAAAAGCATCAAAAACCAAACCAAATAATGAACGAGGCTGAATTTTTAAATACGGTTTTACCTTTTAAAGACAAAGTTTTTAGATTGGCCAAACGTTTATTAGTCTCTAGTGATGAGGCTTCGGATGCTACTCAGGAGTTGTATTTTAAGCTCTGGAAGAATAAAAAAAAGCTGAGCGAATATAAAAATGTAGAAGCTTTTGCAATGACGATGACTAAAAATTATTGTTTAGATCAATTAAAAGCAAAGAGATCGAATAATTTGACACTGGTTCATAGTAATTACACTGACGATTCTGTGTCATTACAACGGGATATTGAATTAAAAGACAGTGTTTCAAAGGTGCATGAATTGATTGAAGGATTGCCCGAAAAACAAAAAATAATTATACAGTTAAGAGATGTCGAAAACTATGAATTTGAGGAAATCGGCAAGATTCTTGACTTACAGCCAACAGCAGTGCGCGTAGCGCTGTCTAGAGCTAGAAAAACAATAAGAGAACAACTCATAAAACAACACAACTATGGAATTATCTAACATAGAAAACTTACTAGAAAAGTATGAAAACGCTGAGACTTCTTTAAAAGAAGAAGCCTTATTAAAAGATTATTTTTCTCAAGAAGAGATCCCAACACATTTAGTAGCGTATAAACCTCTGTTTGTATACTATACTCAAAATAAAGAGGAACGTTTTACGAAGACGCTTCCTTTAGAAAGAAGCAAGTCAAATTACTGGTGGTTATCTATTGCAGCTTCTGTAGCATTAGTCTTTAGTGTATTCTTTATGAATAACGACGGGATTGGTGGATTATCACCACAAGAACAAAAAGAAGCTGAACTCGCTTTTCAGGAAACTCAAAAAGCTTTCCAACTCATCTCTCAAAATCTAAATAAGGGAGGAAATGTTGCTATTGCTGGCTTGAGCGAATTTGAAAAAGCACATAATAAAGTATTTAAAGTAGAATAAAAGGTTGAAAAATGAACCGAGCCAGAGATCTCAACCAGAAAAAAGTAGGAGATATACTTATGGCGAACTCAGTTTTACACTCAAAAAACTATTAAAAACACAAAAATGAAAACAACAATAATAATTAAAAATAAAAAAATGACACATAAAAAAATAATGATCGGTTTAATGTTGGCAATGTTACCACTATTTACCTTTTCACAATCAGTCTTTGATAAATTTGAAGAGATGGATGATGTTAGTGTAGTAAATGTAAATAAACGCGCTTTCGATTTATTAAAGAAAGTAAGTGTTGGTAGCGAGTCGAAAGAAGCGCAAGAATATATTGACATGGTTGGAAATTTAGATAACCTAAGAGTCTTAGCAACAGAAAATGCTTCGATTGCGGCTAAAATGAAAATAGAAGTAAACAAGTATTTAAAATCTTCTAAATTATCTGAATTAATGCGTGTAAAGGATAAAGAAGGTAATGTGAAGATCTATATCAAAGAAGGTAAAGATGCTGATCATGTAAGTGAGCTATTTATGTTCATAGAAGGTATTAGCAAGAGCATGGGTAGCGAAGATCGTAAGCCTGAAGCTGTGATAGTATCTATAACGGGTAACATAGATTTAAATAAGATATCTGAATTAACAAATCAAATGGATATCCCAGGAGGAGAGCATTTGAAGAATGCTAAAAAGAACAAATAATTATGAAAAAAATAGCAACATACCTCGTACTTTTTGCCGTTGCAATTGCAGGTGTTTCTTGCGGTAATCAAGCGTCATTACAAAAATACTATATTGACAGTCAGGACAATGAGAACTTTATTGCAGTTGATGTGCCAGCAAGTATTATTACATTGCAAGAAGATGCTGAGCCCGACGTACAAGAGGCCTATAATTCATTGAAGAAAATGAACGTATTGGCTTTTACGAAGAACGATACCAATGCTGCTGAATATGCTATTGAGAAAGAAAAAGTAAAGAACATTTTAAAGAGTAAAAAATTTACAGAGCTCTTTAGAATGAAAGATAAAGGTCGCAGTGTTGTTGTGAAGTATGAAGGTGACGATGAAAGTATGGATGAAGTGATTATCTATGCCTCAGACGCCGAACTTGGCTTTGCTTTAGTACGTATCTTAGGAGATGAAATGACCGCTGAGAAAATGATGAAACTAGGTCAAAGCATTAAAGATATTGATAGTGAAAGTTTAGGTATGAAGCAATTAGAAGGTTTTATTAAGAACAAATCTTAAGATAAGCACCAATAACTACTTCGATATAAAATAAAATCCCACTTCTGGTGGGATTTTTTATTTTATATAGTTTTCAAAAGTACCGTCTTTATAGAAAATGATAATCCGCTCTATGTCCTTGCCGGAAGGATGCTTTTCAATGCGGGTATCTTGAGGTGTTGTTTTATCTGTTGCTAGGGTAGTAGTGCTGTTCGCTTCTTTTTTAGGAAAGTTTCCTTTGCCATTCATGAGCCAATACAGATCAACCTCCTTAAATGTAGCCAATACTTTTAATACAAAATCTAAACTCGGTTTATTTCTGCCAGATAACAAATGAGAAATACTAGAGCGTTGTACATTAATTTCATCAGCAAAACTAGCTGCTGATAATTGATAAAAATCCATGATTTTTTTAAGGCGTTCTGTAAATTTAGAATTGTTTATCATGCTACATATTTTACATTACAAATGTAACTATTCTTACCATATGTAGCATGAAAGTATTGATTAAAGTTTGTATTATTCTAATAATTTACTTTATATAAGTGGCTTTAAATAAATGATAAACAGTATTTTATATATATAAATTTATACTCATTAATAAATTCGTAATCTATGTGAATTGAGCTATATGTTTTGGTTACAATTGTCAATATGTAAGTCATACGAACCAATTACAATTGTAAACTATTCTTTATTTACATTTGTAACGTGAATACGGCAGACTTACATAAAATTAAAGATTGGTATCAAGACGGAAAAGAAGAAGCGTTACACGGACGATGGCTTCCTTTCTTAAAAATTGAACCGCTACTAAAAAAACTTAAAGCTCCTTTTCAGCTAACAAAAATTGGTGCGTCTACTGAGCAAAGACCCATCTATAAAGTTGAGATTGGTACCGGTAAGATGCGCATTTTAATATGGTCGCAGATGCATGGTAATGAAAGTACCGGCACCAAAGTCGTATTTGACCTTTTTAATCTGCTGTCTAATCCATTGGCCTTAGAGCCTATGGTCAATAAGTTACTACAGCAGTGTACAATTACCATCATACCCATGTTAAATCCAGATGGAGCCGCCGCTTACACACGTGTGAATGCTGCTGCTATCGACTTAAATAGAGATGCCATTGCTCTAAAGTCACCAGAGAGTAGGGTGCTACGTGCTGTTCTCGAGTCTATACAACCTGCATACTGTTTTAATTTGCACGATCAGCGGACTATCTTTACCGTTGGTGATACTAAAAAACCGGCAACACTGTCGTTTTTAGCACCATCTACCGCTATTTCTAGGGAAGTAACGGAAGGCAGAAAAGAAACCATGCGAGTTATTGTTGCAATGAACCAGACGCTGCAGCAGCTCATTCCTGGGCAAATAGGAAGGTATACCGATGAATTTTACCCTACAGCTACCGGAGATAATTTTCAAAAAGAAGGATATAATACCGTTTTGATTGAAGCTGGCCACGCTCAAGATGATTATGATCGAGAACAAGTACGCTACTATAATTTTGTGTCATTACTGACCGGATTGCTATTCTTATCTGATAAAATAGCGTTGCCCTATAAGCCGTATTTCGATATCCCTAACAATACGAAGTTTTATTTAGATATTATATACCGCGCTATTTATATTGAAGAAGATGATGAAATGGTAGATGTTGGGGTGTTGTTTAAAGAACAATTAATTAATAGTGAAATTGTTTTTAACCCTGAAATTGAAGTAGTTGGAGATTTAAAATTATACAATGCTAATACAATTGTAGAGAAAAAAGGAATGAAAGTCTTAAATATGAAGCATTTAAAAAAAATAATAAAAAATTGAAAGATTAATTGGTTTATATGTAAAAAATTTAGACTTTTGCCATCAATAATGTAAAAAAATAGCATGTCAAAATTTAAACTCGACGAAATAGATCATCAAATTCTAGATATACTCATAGAAAACGCAAGAACACCTTTTACTGATATTGCAAAGAAGCTTTTAGTTTCAGCCGGTACTATACATGTGCGGGTAAAAAAGATGGAGGAAGAAGGTGTCATTAAAGGCTCTACACTTACGGTAGATTATGATAAAATGGGATATACCTTTATAGCCTATGTTGGGGTATTATTAGAGAATTCTTCTTTAACAGCTTCTGTTGTAGAAAAATTAAATAGTATTCCTGAAGTTACACAATCACATTTGACAACTGGTAAGTTTACTGTTTTTTGCAAGTTAAGAGCAAAAGGTACGAAGCACGCTAAGGATATTATTTTTCAAATAGATAATATAACAGGCGTACAACGTACAGAAACATCGATTTCATTAGAAGAAGTTATCAACGATAAAAAGCGTCTGATGCACACGATTTTTAAAGATTATAGAATATAACCGCAAAACCAAATTTCAATACAATCTCTTTCGGTGCTATTCGAAGGGGATTTTTTTTGTTATAACCTTAAAAGATACTAAATATTTAGCTACATTTAGCCTCTAAATTGGCCAAAAGCTAACACCTTTTAATGAACTATCAGAAACATAAGCTGAGTACTAAAAAATTGCTCAAAATCTATAAAGATCTTCTAAAGCCTCGTATGATAGAGGAGAAGATGCTTATTCTACTCCGTCAAGGTAAAATTTCTAAGTGGTTTAGTGGTATTGGTCAGGAAGCCATCGCTATAGGAGTGACTAGCGCATTACAAGATGATGAGTATATACTACCAATGCACCGTAATTTAGGTGTTTTTACCATGCGTATGATTCCGTTATATCGCTTATTCTCGCAATGGCAAGGAAAAGCAAACGGCTTTACAAAAGGTAGAGATCGCAGTTTTCATTTTGGCACACAAGACTATCATATTGTGGGGATGATCTCACATTTAGGGCCGCAATTTGGCGTTGCCGATGGTATTGCCTTAGGAAATACCTTAAAAAAGAACAATAAAATCTGTGCTGTTTTTACCGGAGAAGGTGGTACTAGCGAAGGTGATATTCATGAGGCCTTGAATGTAGCTTCAGTTTGGAGTTTGCCGGTGTTATTTTGTGTAGAAAATAATGGATATGGTTTATCGACACCTACAAGCGAACAGTACAACTGTAAGGATTTAGCTGATAGAGCATTAGGCTATGGTATGGAATCGCATATTATAGATGGCAATAATATATTAGAAGTGTACACCCAAGTAAATAGCTTGGTGAAAAGTATGCGTAAGCGCCCCAGACCTGTATTTATAGAGTTTAAAACCTTTAGAATGCGTGGTCATGAAGAGGCGAGTGGTACCAAGTATGTTCCGAAGGTATTGATGCAACAATGGGGAGCTAAAGATCCGATAGAGAATTTTCAAGAATATCTTAAAAATGAGCAGATCCTAACAGAAGAAATTGAAGTCGCTTATAAACAAGAAATTATGCATGAGATTCATGAAAATTTAGAGCTGGCTTTCAATGAAGAACTGATTCAGTCAACTATGAGTAATGAGTTAGATGATGTATTTCAAAAATATGACTATCAAGATTTTGAGCCAAATGAAAAAACAAAAATACTTCGTTTTGTCGATGCTATTTCTGACAGTTTAAAACAGTCAATGCAACAACATGAAGACCTGATAATTATGGGGCAAGATATTGCCGATTATGGGGGAGTCTTTAAAATAACAGATGGTTTCGTTGCACTCTTTGGAAAAGAGCGTGTTCGCAATACGCCGATTTGTGAATCAGCAATTATTGCGGCAGCATATGGCTTATCAATTAATGGTATCAAATCTGTCGTGGAGATGCAGTTTGCCGATTTTGTAAGTTCAGGATTCAATCCGATCGTTAATTTATTAGCAAAATCGCATTACCGGTGGAATCAGAATGCCGATGTTGTGATCAGAATGCCCTGCGGGGGAGGTGTTGGGGCAGGACCCTTTCATAGCCAAACCAATGAAGCATGGTTTACCAAAACACCTGGCTTGAAAGTAATCTATCCTGCATTTCCATATGATGCAAAAGGCTTATTGGCCACAGCGATTAATGACCCGAACCCCGTATTATTCTTCGAGCATAAAGCCTTGTATAGAACTATCCGACAAGAAGTGCCTACCGATTATTATACGCTTCCTCTGGGCAAAGCAACTATATTGAAAGAAGGGGCTGATGTGAGTATTATTGCTTTTGGTGCAGCGGTACACTGGGCCTTAGAATTGGTAGCAACTGAGCACACGAATGCTGATGTGATTGATTTACGATGTTTACAGCCTTTAGATACAGAAACCATTTATGCCTCTGTACAAAAAACAGGTAAGGTATTGATAGTACAAGAAGACTCATTATTTGGTGGTATTGCTAGTGATTTGTCTTCACTTATTCATGAAAACTGTTTTGAATATTTAGATGCGCCTGTACAAAGAGTGGCGAGTTTAGAAACCCCGATACCTTTTGAGTCACAATTAGAAAAACAATATCTGGCAAAAAATAGATTAGCCATAACATTAACCGAATTATTGAATTATTAGTATGAAAATTACCAACCGAAGTTTACACCGTGATATCGCCTATTTTTATGTGGGCTTAATAATAGCATTTTCTTTTTCAGGGATTTTATTAAATCATAGAAGAGATTGGAATCCAGAAACTTATGTATACGAGTCTAAACAAGTAGATTTAGAGCTACCAAGTGATGTTGCCATGATTGATCAAGCCTTTATTGAAGATTTTTCGAAAGATTGGAACGTTGACTATGACGGACATCGTGTGCGTGACGGAAAGCTACGTGTATTTTATAAAGACAATGCCGTATTAGATGCAGATGTAGCAACAGGTGAGGGCCAATTAGAATATAAAAGAACGACACCTTTTGTAGGGCAAACTATCAAATTGCATAAAGACACCAACACGGCATGGATCTGGTATTCAGATATTTTCGGTATCGGCATGCTTACTATCGCCATTAGTGGAATGTTTATTTCTGCAGGTAAGAATACCTTTTGGAAACGCGGTTGGAAATTAGCGCTTATTGGACTCTTGTTTCCGCTAATATTTTTGTTTATACTGGCTTAATCGGCGAGTACATACTGTATCCCGCCAAGGATATGTGCTAAGAAATATGTATCGGTATAGGATTCGGCTGTATGCCCTAAACCCGTATAAAACATTTTACCACCATCGTATTCTTGGAACCAGGCAATGGGGTGGTTTGCTCCGTTTGTGCCGCCTTCATAGGTCGATTCGTCTACAATAGCTAATACTGTAATATTTTTACTAATATTTTTATAATTGTACCATTCGTCTTTATGCGACCATATTTTCGGAATGTTCTTAGTAGCTAGATGTGTGGTGTCTACCACGCGAACGGTTGCTTGCGGCTGCCCTTCGGGGTGTGACTCAAAATAAGCGCCTAAGAGCTTCCCATACCATGGCCATTCATATTCGGTGTCGGCAGCAGCGTGAATGCCTACAAAGCCCCCGCCAGCCTGTATATAGGCTTTAAAACTTTGCTCTTGGGCTGCATTTAAAATATCTTCGGTAGTACTTAAAAAAATAACGGCGTCATAGGCTTTGAGAGAATCTGTACTTATATAGCTAGCATCTTCGGTAGCGGTAACGGTAAATGCATGTAGTTTTCCTAATTTTTTAATAGCGCTCGTACCTGGCTCAATAGATTCATGTCGATAACCCGCTGTTTTTGAGAAGATAAGTACATTTTTTATCTGTGCTGTTCTTGTGCAAGAAAATGAAAATAGGACTACAACGAGTAGTATAAGGGTATTTTTTGTATTCATAAGAGCTGTTTCAATATTGGCAAATGTAAAAAAATGATTCTTTATATTTGAGGTAGTTTTAAGAGTTTATAAAAAAATTGATGTGTTATCAGGGCCATTTCCATATGGTGTTTGTTGTTGAAAATCTAGATAGCGCTGTATTTGAAACGGCGTTGAAGCAATGCGAAGTTATTCGATGTTAAATTAAAAAAGGGGTCATTAGTTTGAAACCCAGTTATTATATAAAGTAGAATTAAAAAAAGAATTATGATGCAATTTATAAAGAGATATGCTGCCATAGTACTGGTATGTTTTTCAATTTCGTTACTCAATGCTCAGAATGAAATTATACCAAAAGAAGGATTTACACCTCAAATAGGAGCTATGGTGGCCATGTTGGAAGATATGAAGGATAGAATTACAGAAATTACCCGTGAATTAGACCAAGCGGAAACGGACTATTTATTTGACGCAAAGGCCAACAGTATAGGGGCCATTTTGATGCATATAGTGGCTAATGAAGCCTATTATCAAGTTGAAACTTTAGAAGAGCGTGTTTGGACTGAAAAAGAAGCAGAATTTTGGGGAGTTGCCTCTGGTTTGGGCGAAAAAAATAGAGATAAGCTAAAAGGAAAACCGATAACATATTATTTAGACCAATGGGAGCAAGTGCGAAAAAAAACACTTGAAGGCCTTAAAACCAAAGATGATGCTTGGTTTGCAGCAAATATAGACGAGGGTGTGAACAACCATTGGGTATGGTATCATGTTTTGGAGCACTCAGCAAATCATATGGGTCAAATAGCATTGGTAAAAAATAGATTACCAAAATAACCTTTCTTAGACGCACATATACGCAGCATTATAGCGGTAAAATCATTAAAAACAACAATAGCACAGGCAAAATAAATAAGATAATTATAGCACTGATGATTGGTGATCTATAGTTGTTGAATATACGATTTCATCTAGGAATACGTTTTAAATGAAGCCTTTACGAGATTATGAGTCATTATGATTACTGTAATCTTTTAACCGAATTAACGTCGCTAGATATGAAAGAACATGAATTTAATTGTCCGTATTGTTATAACGAAGTTTCTATTTGGGTAGAAACCCAC
>RCNB010003159.1_pt1 | contig 11131 bp, 9 predicted proteins | sample 2041321 | NCBI WGS metagenome assembly RCNB01 (sample SAMN09708232, study PRJNA481090) | Marine sediment metagenome, whole genome shotgun sequencing project.
AAACAATTACTAACATATCTAAAAAAATCCAACAATAAAACAATGGCACGAAAAACAGGATATATAATAGACAATCTCAACAATCTAAATCCATCACAGAAGATACTCAAAGAAATACAAGAATTATCCGGCTCAAACGATCTTTATTTTGGCGATACCAAAAAAGGAATATATGACCAAAAATGGAATCTAATAATACCAGAAGATACAAAGGAGACAATATATGCTTATTAGAAAAGAATTTGAACAAATACAAAAAACAACGGGATTCAACCTAGAACTACTTGAAAAAGCCTACCATCTCACAAGGGTATTAAACGAAATGCAAAAACATCCGCTATTAAGAGAAAATCTAACACTCAAAGGTGGGACAGCATTAAACTTCATATATCTAAATATTCCACGACTCTCAATAGATCTAGATTTTGACTATACTGGAAAAATAACAAAAGAAGAAATGGTCAAACAAAGATTACAAATAGAAAAAGAAATTAAAGAAATCTTCTCAAAACTAGACTACAACATAAGAGATAGAGGTTCGTCATACATAATATCAAGACAAAGTCTACAATACCAAACCATTAGAAATACAAGAGATCACATCAAAATAGAAGTAAATTACCTAGATAAGGTGCCATTAGGAAAAAGAGAAAAAAGGGAATTCTCATCAATGTTTCCAGACATACCTACTTTTTCAGTAGCATCTTATTCAATTGAAGAATTAACATCTCAAAAATCAACAGCCTGTTTAGACAGATCTGAAATAAGAGACATCTATGATCTACATATGTTGTCAAAACAAAAAATGTCAATAGAAAAAATTCAAACATTTACAACTATCTACTTCTGCATGTCTGCAAACAACAGTAAACCAGATATTTCAAAAATAAAAGATTTTGATATTAAAAAAATACAGCAAGAACTTCATCAATTCATGAGAAACAGTGAAAAACTAGACCCTAACATAATAAAAGAAGATGCATGTATGTTTCTAGAAGAAATATTTGCATTTAACAAGCCCCAACAAAAATTTATTGACATTTTTTTTAACGAGAAGAAAATACTCGCTGAATTAATAGAAATCAATGAAACAAAATTAACCAGACACCCTGCTCTTTTACATAAAATACAAAAGATAACATAATTGGCACAAAAGAAATCAAAAGAATCTGATTTTAGACTCTATTGCCCTAAATTTCTCCAAGAAAAACCAACGGATCTGCCGGGATTCGAACCCGGGTCAGAGGCTCCGGAAGCCCCAGTGATATCCAGGCTACACTACAGACCCAACACTAAGTAGGAATGTGTTCTAATAAAAAATATGATAAAAAAAGATGTCAATCGATAGTCTTTTCGTTTGCCATCTGTTTTTTGTTACCCTTCTTTTGGTTATTTAGATGGCTCTGCAGGTTTCCCTTCAGTTTCAATAGGCTTGGATATTTCCTTACTTTTACCTTTAAACTCTGTGTATCCACATTTTCCGCAGCTAACACGATTTTTATGTTCGCCTAAAAATACGCCCTCTCCACATTTTGGGCAATGTCTTCGTAAACGGGTAATCTTGTCCCCCTCAACCTTGAATATCTCTCTACCTTTCATTTCTATTCCTTCTTTTCAGCTGGTTTCTCTTCCTCTTTGGGTGGTTCTTCTGCGGTTTCTGTCTTCTCCCCTTCCTTCTTTTCTTTCTTCCCGCTGATTTTGTTTCTTTTTAGGATATGTTTTCTCTCCATTTCTTCGGCTTTTTTCACGGAGGAATATATCTTAGCGTATCCTATGCTTTTCTGAATGCCGGAACTTGACTGAATATCATTAATTATAATATTCTCCTTCTTTGCATTGAGTTTTTCAGCTAGTTCGCTGCGTATAATCTCTCGGTTTGGTGTTTTTTCACCCTCGTGTTGAATTGTAAAATGAACTTCAGTTCTGTCAAACAGAGGGTTATTTTTCTTTGAATCAATTTCTATTTCCATGATACTCACATCTTATCCAGTATCTCTTTTACTTTTCTCTTATGTTCTTTAGTGGCTTTAACTACTACGACCCCCTTATTCGGCAATCCATATATTATAGTTACGTCTCCAGGGGCCAATAATATGGCAGGAAGTGCTGCTAAATCTTCTTCTCCATCAATTTCAATTCGTAGGGAGTTTTTCTCTAAATTATCAAATGCGGCTTCTATAACGTTCCAGAGATTACCCGATATGCATCTCGGGGGATTCTTTATTACTACTCTTTTTTTACCAAATGATTGTATCTTTTCTTTAATGTCATTAGAACAACGATTCCTCTTTATTTTGAAATCAACAACACAAAAAATAGGTTCAATGCCATTTTTTAAAAGAGTGTAAGTTACCTGATCCCCTACAGAAACAATATGTTCTTCTTTTAACAGTAATCTCAGAAGTTCTTCTTCATTTACAAGCAGTCCTATTGGCTCCTTTAACTTATCACGTAAATCATCTGGCAATGAATACAAAATATCGTCCATTACCTAACCTTTAATGCATATTTGCCAGGTTTTGTAATATTCATCTTTTTAGCAATCTGGGAGTTAGAAGGATCTCTGATAACGAGGTAACCTCCCCATCTTTTTGATGTAGGAACTGAACAGGTAGGACAAATATTTTTTTCTGTTAGTGCATGACAGTTTTTACAGGCATTGAGATTTTTCACTTCCGTCCCTTCCTTTTCTTTTTATCTTTTTCTTCTTCCTTTCCTTTCTCTTCTTTTTTCGGTTCCTTTAACCACTCATGTGCACCAAGAGCCGGCTGCCTCATAGTAAGTCCTATTTTACTCTCTCTTGCAGACAGTTCATTCATGCTCACAGCAACAATTCTTGCTCTAATTGGATCACCTGTTTTAAGCGTCATCTTTTTTTCTTTACCGGTGATTATTTCATTCTCCGCATCTACTTCAACATAGTCATTCATGATTTGACTCATGTGTATCAATGCATCAATGGGGCCAATATGGCAAAAGGCTCCAAATTCCACGATTTCACATATTATGCCATCTACGACTTCCTGTAATTCTGGTTTAAACATCAATGCATCAAAAGCTACTTTTTGGTACATTGCTCCATCTCCATGGATGATTATTCCATCACCAACCGGTTCTATGCTGTTAGCCGCTATAATAATACCGTGATCTTTTCTCATTGTCCCTTCAAAACTCTTTTGCACAATTTCCCTAACTACTTCATCAAGATCTTCGCCAAATCTCTCGGGAAGTATTCTTATTGTATCTTCAACTTTTACCATGGCATACATTTAAATCACTACTCTACAGGATAAATAGACGTCTTGGAATATATTTGTTCCTTATATGCTTTTTGAATGTTTTGTAACAATTTCGTTTAATATCAGGATTTGCTTATAATCTATACGCCGAATAATGCTAATAATGCTTTGTGTAATACTATAATCAGTGGTAAAAATACTAATGACACGATTGACATGAGCTTGATAAGAATGTTAAGGGACGGTCCTGAAGTATCTTTGCATGGGTCACCTACGGTGTCTCCTATAATCGTGGCTTTGTGGGCATCTGATCCTTTGCCACCAAGATTGCCTGATTCAACGTATTTTTTGGCATTGTCCCATGCACCGCCTGCATTTGCAAGATATACTGCTAGAAGAAAACCAGTGGCAATAGAACCAACTAATAGTCCACCTAGTCCTTCAGGGCCAAGAATTAGACCTATTATAACTGGGGAAACAACTGCTAGTAAACTGGGTAATATCATCTCTTTTAATGAACGTTTAGTACTAATTTTTACACACCTGGCATAATCTGGTTTGTTCTTATCATTATTTAAGAGGTCGAATTTCTTAAATTGATAACGAACTTCTTCTACCATAGCATATGCTGCACGACCTACAGCACCCATAGTCAGAGCAGTAAAAACAAATGGAAGCATTGCGCCAATGAATACGCCAGAAATTACTTTGGGGTTACCTAAGGATAATTCAAGTGTTTTACCAACTGGAATAAGAAGTTCATTAGCTGCTATCATGTATGTAAATATAAGTGCAAGAGAAGTAATTGCAGCCGAACCAATCGCAAACCCTTTTCCCATTGCTGCAGTAGTGTTACCTACAGCATCAAGTTGCTCGGTTCTCTCACGCACTTCTGTTCCCATTCCTGCCATTTCAGATATTCCTTGTGCATTATCCGCAACAGGGCCATAACAATCAGTTGCTAAAGAAACACCAAGGATACTAAGCATGCCAACTGCTGAAATGGCTACGCCATAAAAATCTGCAAAATGATGGGCAACAAGCATAGCAATAACTACTGCTATAATGGGTATAATTGTGCTTAGCATACCTGTTGTCATACCTTGTATTATTACAGTAGCAGGACCGGTTTTTGAAGCATCTGCAATACTCTGAGCAGGTTTTCTTTTCTCAGATGTGTAATACTCGGTGCTAAGACCAATTACGATACCTGCAACAAGTCCTGCAATCATAGCAAAAAATGGACTCATTTCCCCATCTAGAATATACCATGTTGCAGCACCAGCGAATACTGCAGTTATCGCAGTACTGATAAAAAGGGAATTGCGCAATACACTATAGATATTTTTTCCTTTGCCCATGATTACTACAAGGGTACCAATAATTGAAGCAAATATGCCCATACCTGCAATAATTAATGGTAGAATAATGGCTTTATCCCCATAAGTGGTAACTGCAAATCCTCCTGCAATTGCTGCGAGTGCCATAGTTGCAATAATGGAGTCAACATACGACTCAAAAAGATCTGCACCCATACCTGCAACATCGCCGACGTTGTCACCTACTTGATCTGCAATAACTGCAGGGTTTCGTGGGTCATCTTCAGGAATTCCTGCTTCTACCTTTCCAACAAGATCAGCTCCGACATCCGCTGATTTTGTGTAAATTCCACCGCCAACTCTTGCAAATAATGCTATTGATGAAGCACCAAATCCAAATCCAAATAAGATATTGGTTGTAAGAGCAGGAGTGAGGGATAAAAGATTATGGAATACCATGTACAGGCTGAATACGCCTAGAACCCCAAGCCCTACAACACACATACCCATAACAGCACCACTAGAAAATGCTATGGAAAGTCCCTTTCCAATACTCTTTTTTGCTCCTTCCGCGGTTCTTGCATTAGCCATTGTCGCCACCCGCATTCCAATGTTTCCTGCAACTGCGGAAAATATTGCCCCTATGATAAATGCTACTGATGAACCCCAATGTATATTACTACCCTCAAAAAATGATGCAATACCTAAAAGCGAGGCAACAACTGCAACAAAGATGACAAGTACTTTGTATTCGCTTTTCAAAAAAGCCATAGCTCCCTCCCGTATTGCACCACTGAGTTCTTTCATTTTTTCGTTTCCAGAACTTTGTTTTTTAACAGTAAAAAATAGGTATGTTGCAAAAAGTAAAGCCACTATGCCCCCTATTGGTACTATGATAGATATATCCATTTTAACCTCACCCTTCTGTGGTATATATATACCTTATTTAATTGTTATGTTTTGTATCAAATAGTATCACGAAAATGATGGTGTTATATTCCTTTATTCTCTTGTTCTTTTTAATCTTCGCTAGATTTAGGTCGCTTTGTAACTTCGAGAAAATAATCTATCCATGCGTTTCTCACGGTTGGTATTGTCTCGTATTCTATCTTTTTTAATACATCCCTCAGTTCCCTTGTATTTGCCATTTTTTTAAGTAGTGGCATACCAGGTCTACTATCCTTTTCCTTTTCCACTGGGACCGTATTTCTGAATAATCCTTTCAAAGTAATTCTCTTCTGTTTCTTTTTATCGATTTGCATTGTACTTTTCCCCTTGAAATTTTTTTGAAATTAAGAGTTTTTAGTATATATGTACTCTAACCATATAAATGCTACTATCAATTGTATTGATACCATGTCATAAAAGAATACAGATTTAAAAAATATATAATAGATAATATAAAATATCACACCAAACATTATATGATAAAAAGCAAAAAATTAGCTGTCACTACTTTGTAGGCTAGTGTACACAATGATATCCTGATTTGATCGGAAGGAAAAAGCAATGTTGGATAAACTTGGTAGAATTATTGAAAGAAAACCATGGTTAGTAATTGGTATAGTACTAATGGTGACAATTGGATTCAGTACATTAATACCATATCTAGAGATGGAGACATCAACCGAAGATTTCATGCCTGATAATGAAATTGTTACTGCAAGTCAGAGAATATCAGAATATTTTGGACAAACTGGTGAAATGTTGATGGTCCTTGTTGAAAAAGAAAATGCACAAAACATACTAACTCCAAAAGCACTCAAAGAGCAATATCAACTTATAAAAAATATAGAGCAATATGAAGAAGTAGATAATATAGTAAGTATAACTAGTTTTATTGATGCAATATGTCAACTTGAATTTGGAAAAACACTAATCAATTGTACGGATGATCAAATCCAAATTGCATTAAATGATCTTATGCAAGATCCTGAAAATAATGAAATCCAAATGTTAAATAATCCTGATCCTAACGAAAATCCCGATTACAACCCATATCCGAGACTAAAAAAAGGAGAAAATATTGATAGCATTGACTTAAAAAACTTTCATATACAGACAACAAATAACTCATTTATATTCTCAATAGAAGTATATGATATATCTGAGTTAGAGAATAACCTAACGATTCCTCATAAGAAAATAAATGTAATTGAATGGTACATTGGATTTGAAAATAAGATAAAACCAGAGGGAATGCCAGATATAGAATACACAATTGCTGCACATATTGAACCATCAGAAAGTGTTTGGGATGTAGGAGCAGGTTTTTTAAAAAATATAAAACAATTAATAAACAATATATTTCAGCAAAAACTGAAAAAATCATACACAACTGAAGTATATTTATGGATTAAACAAAACAATCAAGAATTTTCTTTTCCAATTCTACTTGAAACAGGTGAAATAACTTTTAATGAAAATAATGATAAAATCATAATTGAAGTCAGTAGACAGGAACTTGGAAATTTTGGAATAGCACCAAAATTTGGTAGTTTTGAAATGCCAGCGAAAATTATGAACACTAGTGCAGGGGTTAGAATCTTTCAGAATCCAATGTTTAATAAACCTTGGTCACAGATAACTATGAATATTAGTTACCTCCAAAAAACAATTGAGAAAATACAAAACCGTCCAATAGCAAATGCAATATCATCAAAAATATTAGGAAGATACGATAATTTCTCATGGGAAAACTTTGATGAATTATTCTCAATACTAACAGATGGGGATATGGCAAAAGACAGTATGTCTTTAAAGGATTTAGATTCATTGTGGGAGACACTGGATACATCACCAGATGAAGGCTATTCTGAAAGGGAATTATTAATCAAACCATATTTTTTAAAGGATTTAAAAACAGCAACAGTTACACTATTATCAAATGATTATGAACATGATTCTAATGTAAAAACTCTGATTATGATTGTTTTAAACACATCTAGTAACGGTGCAAGTAGTTTCATGAATACTGGTTCATCTGATAGTAGTAAAAAGATTGCAGATCTTCTTATTGATGATGATATGGAATTAAAACAGATCCAGATTAAAGTTACTGGTTCTGCAATGATCTCTGATGAAATCAATGAGGTTACTGAAAAAGCAAATATGATAATCATGCCAGGTATTTTCATCGTCATATGTATAATTCTTTTAATAATGTTTAAGCGAGTATCATATATGTTATTACCTTTAGCGAGTTTGGGGATATCGATAATATGGCTCTTTGGAACAATGGTTCTTCTGGGAATTAGTTTCAATACAATGATGATAGCAATGGTTCCAATTCTAATGGGGCTTGGAGTTGATTATTCTGTACATTTATTTCATAATTATAGAACAGAACTTGGGAAAGGAAAAAAACCTGGTGAAGCAATTATATCAGCTTTAAAAGATGTTGGTATGGCGATGATACTTGCGACAATAACTACGGTTATAGCATTTTTATCATTTCTATCAGCGAGTATACCGCCATTGAGAGATTTTGGTTTATTGATAGGTCTTGGTATAGTTTACACATTAATCACAGCTCTAACTTTTCAAACAGCGACACGTTATATTTTAGATAGGAATAAAATAATTAAGATAAGTTCAGAAAAGAAAAGATTCAGTCTTAAAAATATGATGGAAAAGATTTCAAATATTGTACTGAATAGAGCAAAAATAATTCAATTATTCATAATTGGTATTTCAGTAATTATGTTATCTGGTGCCTTGCAAGTTGATACTACTTTTGATATGAATGATTTCTTACCTGAAGAAAATAGAGCAATGGAACTCATAGTGGATATTTCAGAGATTTTTCCTTCATCGAGTGAATCCCAGGAATATATACTATTAGAAGGAAATGTTGCATCTATTGATGTACTAAAGGGTATATCAGAAACATATGAAAATTTTCGGGATGATAAGTATATTACAAAGATACCATCAGGAGATCCTAAGGAATTATCAATCCTATCAATAATAAGAAACGCAGTAAATGATAATACATCAATTAGACCTGAATTTAACCTCAATATAAATGGTATACCTGAATCTAATAGTGATGTTAAACGATTGTATGATTATCTCTATACTCATGAAAATTATATGTTGGAGACTCAATCAGTTCTTCACAAATCAAATGATAATTTTGATGCCACAATTATTAGGATTTATACTAGTATTGATGTTTCAGAATCTAGTGAACTTGATACAAATAGACAAATGGAGATATTATATAATGATCTTAAGGAAGATAAGGTCAGTTATGGTGATGTTGATTCTGTTGTAACTGGAGAATTATCTTCAACTTATACGATAATGGGTTCAATGACGAATAGTCAGATTATCTCAACAGCTATTTCAGTTTTATTAGCTGCTATTGTTCTGATTATTGTTTATAGGAATCCTATCTTGGGTCTTATTTCAATTATTCCTGTTGTTGTATCTGTTCTTTGGATTATTGGTAGTGTGTATTTTATTGGATATTCTTTTAATATTATGACGGTAATGGTCACTAGTATTACAATTGGGATAGGAATTGATTTTAGCATTCATATAACTGAGAGATTTAGATTAACTGCTGATAAAACTGGTGATGTATGTAAAGCTGTTTCTGAAACTGTGAGTCATACTGGTGGTGCTTTATTCATTGCTGCTCTTACTACTGCTGCTGGTTTTGCGATGATGATACTTGCCCCAATTCCACCTGAGCAACAATTTGGTATTGTGACCTCCTTGACTATTGTTTATTCTTATCTTACTTCAATATTTGTTCTTCCACCAATTTTGAAAATTTGGGGTAAATGGAGAAAAAGAAGGAAGGGATATATCATCTCTCCAAAAAAACCAGAATGAATCAATAAATGTAGATTTTTTGATAATGTGCATTTGTTAGTTCATACTTATGCAGTAGTAAAACTAGAAAATTGGCACTTTATGTCATTCATTTTTCCTGGTTAGTCTATACCAAATATTTATTTATTATACCCGGATACGGGATAAACATATCTATGTATGAGGTATTTGTATGTCTGATGCTTTAGTAAGTGAAGTAGAATCAATGGGTAAGAAAAAACAAAAGTTTATGAAATCTATCGATGGAAATACTGCTGCGGCACATGTTGCTTATGCATTTAGTGATGTAGCTGCTATCTATCCTATAACGCCTTCATCCTCCATGGGGGAAATGGTGGATGCATGGTCTGCGCAAGGAAGAAAAAACATCTTTGGTCAACAGTTAAAAGTTGCAGAGATGCAATCTGAGGGTGGTGCTTCTGGGGCAGTTCATGGTTCCTTGAGTGCAGGTGCGTTTACTACGACATTTACTGCTTCACAAGGACTTCTTCTTATGATTCCAAACATGTACAAGATTGCTGGGGAACTCATGCCAGTTGTTTTTCATGTTTCTGCTCGTGCGATTGCTGGACAGGCACTGTCAATATTTGGCGATCATCAAGACGTTATGGCTGCCCGGGCAACTGGTTTTGCCCAGATTGCATCTGGTTCTATCCAAGAAATCATGGATCTTGCATTAGTGGCCCATCTTTCGACAATACGTGCAAGTATTCCCTTTATTCATTTCTTTGATGGATTCAGGTCTTCTCACGAAATTCAGAAGGTGGAGATGCTAGATTATGATAACATTCCTGCAATGGTGGACTGGGAAAGTATTAAAAGACATCGAGGGCGAGCATTGAATCCTGAAAAACCACATCTTAGGGGAACTGCACAAAATCCTGATATCTACTTCCAGGTTACTGAAGCGGGTAATAAATATTACCAGAATGTTCCAAAAATTGTTGAAGAAGAGATGGAAAAAGTAAGTAAACTTACAGGTAGAAGTTATCATCTCTTTGACTATATCGGTGCTCCTGATGCTGAACATATTATAATTATGATGGGTTCTGGTGCAGAAGCTGCAGAAGAAGCTATCAATTATTTAAATAAGAGGGGAGAAAAAGTAGGTCTTATCAAAGTCAGGCTATTCCGTCCATTTTCGGTAGAACATTTCCTAAAGACAGTTCCTGAAACTGTCAAACGCATAACAGTACTTGACAGGACAAAGGAAAACGGCTCCTTTGGAGAACCACTATACCTAGACATATCTGCAGTTTATCAAAACATACATAAAGATATGCTTATCGTTGGTGGACGTTATGGTCTTGGTTCAAAAGATTTTACACCAACAATGGTAAAAGCTGTATTTGACAATCTTAAGTTAAATGAGCCAAAAAACAATTTCACGGTTGGCATAGAAGATGATGTGACGTTTACATCACTTCCCGCAGGAGATTCAATTGATGCATCACCTGAAGGCCTTGTAAGATGTAAGTTCTGGGGTCTTGGGGGAGATGGAACAGTTGGGGCCAACAAAGATGCCATTAAAATCATTGGTGACAACACAGACCAATATGTACAGGGATACTTTGCATATGATTCTAAAAAATCGGGTGGGATTACGATATCCCATCTGCGATTTGGTAAGGTTCCAATCAAATCAACCTATTTGATCAATAGTGCAGATTATATAGCATGTCACAACCCATCTTACGTTGACAAATATGATCTTCTTGAAGGTATAAA
>RCNB010002557.1_pt1 | contig 11130 bp, 10 predicted proteins | sample 2041321 | NCBI WGS metagenome assembly RCNB01 (sample SAMN09708232, study PRJNA481090) | Marine sediment metagenome, whole genome shotgun sequencing project.
GTGTTGATCACACCGTCCGTGTCCTGTTCGAATCCCGTCAGAATGTGCCGCGTCCGAATTGCATTTGGCCCCAGTCGATCTCGCACCGCGTCCGCGAGGCATTTCTGCAATTTCCCGCGGTGAATGGAAAACTGCGGTACGTCGTACCCCGCCCATATCCCACGCGGCTGGCGCAAGATGTCCTGCCCGGTGGTTGTTTTGTAGATCAGTTCGCGGGTTCGAATGCCAATATTATCCAAAGGCTCCAACAGCCCGAGATCGGCCAACTGGCGGATGGCGTGGGGTAAAATGTTGATGCCAACGCCCAACTCGGCAATTGCGTCTGCGCGTTCATAGATCACCGGCAGAAACCCAGCGCGGTGCAACGTCAGCGCAAGGGTCAGGCCGCCGATTCCACCGCCGGCAATTGCGATATTGAGTTTGTCGGCCATGGGGTCTCCGATTTCAGCGTTCTGTGCAAAACATATATCAAAGACGCAGCGTGTCTAAGAAATTATCCGAGCGGACGTCGGCCGCGCCGCCGCGCCCATTATCGCCAGTGATGGCAAAATCGGCACGCCTCATCGGTTGCAAATTCTGCGCGACGCTTCATAGTCTTCGCGATTACACAAAAGGGAGCCTGACCCATGAAACTCATCACCACCGTACTGGCCAGCATGATCGCAACCACAGCACTCGCGGATGGACATCTGCCCAATCTTGAGGGCAAAGAGGTCGTTGTTGTAACCGAAAACGCCTATCCGCCGTTGCAGTTTGTCGAACCGGGTAGCGGCGATGCGATCGGTTGGGAATACGACGCGATGGCGGCGATTGCCAAGCGGATTAACGTTACCATCGTTTACGAAAATATCAGTTGGGATGCGATGATCCCCGCAATTTCTGAAGGCCAGTATGACATTGGCATGACCGGGATCACCATTCGCGATGACCGCAAAGAAAAAGTAGATTTCTCAGACACCTACATGCGCTCTGAAATGGTCATGCTGGTGCGCGGCGATGAAGAACGGTTCACCGATTCAAAAAGTTTCGCGGCAGACCCTGATCTGCTGATGGCTGCACAGCCCGGAACAACCCCGTTTTACGTGGGTGTCTACGATGTGCTTGATGGCGACGAAGCAAATGCGCGCATCGTGAAATTTGAAACCTTCGGCGCAGGTGTTGCCGCGCTTAGCGCAGGGGATGTTGATTTGGTCCTGACCGACGGAACAGCCGGGAACGGATATGTCTCGTCTTCCGAAGGCGCTCTGAAAATCGTCGGGGAAAAGTTGGGGACTGAAGACTTCGGATTCATTTTTCCAAAGGGATCAGATCTGGTTGGACCCATCAACGCGGCGATTGCGGACATGCAAGGTGATGGCACGTTGGACGCGCTCAACAAGAAATGGTTTCTGGATTACAAACTGGGCGGATAAGGCCCTAGCGTAAGTGACCGTGAGCCCAATACTGCTCGTTTGGAGGGGCCTTTGTTAGGTCCCTCTGATCAGGACAAAGACTTTCCGTACTGGCTGGTTCTGCTGGTGAGTCTTATCGCGTGGATGTCATACCGCGTTGCTGTTGACGATCTCTATTCACAAGTTCTGGGCACTTTGACCAAAGGCATCCAGATCACGGTTCTTGTCACGTTGATCGGGTTTCTGTTGGCTGCGGCTGCGGGTCTGCTTCTTGCAATCATGTCGCTGTCGAAGTCGATGATCGCCCGGCAAGTCGCGCGGTTTTACATAGAAGTCGTTCGTGGCATCCCGATTATCGTGCTTTTACTCTATGTCGCGTTTGTTGTTGCACCTGCGCTGGTCGCTGCGGCAAACTGGGTGCTTGAACCGTTGGGCCTGGATGCGGTCCGAACCCGTTCATTTCCGTTACTCTGGCGGGCAACTTTGGCGCTTGCCATTGGCTACTCTGCCTTCATCGCTGAGGTTTTTCGTGCCGGTATCCAATCTGTAGATCATGGCCAGATCGAAGCCGCCGAAGCACTGGGCCTCAGCCGCTGGCGGCGCTTTCGTCACATCGTTTTTCCGCAAGCGATCCGCACAATCATGCCGCCGCTGGGCAATGATTTTGTTGCCATGGTTAAAGATTCAAGTCTTGTTTCAGTGCTGGGCGTCAGCGATATCACCCAGCTTGGCAAGGTGACGGCGGCTGGTAACTTTCGGTATTTTGAAACCTATAACATGGTCGCTCTGATTTATCTGACACTCACCCTGACGCTGTCTCTGGTCTTGCGGCGGGTTGAACGCAAAATGCGCGATCGGCCACACTAGACGGCCGACATGATTCCCCGCAACTCTGCAAGCCCGCGCATTCGGCCAATCAAGGGGTAACCGGGCATGCCTTCGAACTGCAGATCGGATAGCAGATCCTGACCGTGATCCGGGCGCATCGGAATTTCCCAGTCGCTGCGCCCTTGTTCTTTGCGCCGGTCTTGTTCTGCCATCAGCGCGCGGATGGTGGACACCATATCAGTGTCGCCTTCAAGATGTGGTGCCTCAAAGAAATCAGGCCGCGAGGGATCATCGCTGGGAATTCGCTTGGTATTGCGCAAATGTGCGAAATGGATGCGGTCTCCAAGCCGTTCAATAAAGCCGGGCGCGTCGAATTCCGATGCCACGCCCAGTGATCCGGTGCAAAGCGTTGCGCCATTCGACGAGAGATCGACTGCGTTCAGCACCTGCGCGAAATCTTGCGTCGACGACATCACCCGAGGCAAACCCAACAGTGAAAAAGGCGGGTCATCTGGATGGCAGCACAGCCGCATGCCCAAGGACTGGGCGACGGGAGCGATTTCGGACAAGAAATCAATCAGATTGGCCCGCAACCGGTCGGACCCGATCCCATCATAAGTCCCAAGGTGGGCCTGAACGTCGGACAGTGTCCACTTGTCATTTGATCCGGGCAGGCCGGCAATGATGTTGTGTTGTAGCGTCAGACGTTGCGGGTCGCTGAGCGCATCGAAGCGTCGTTTTGCGGCGGCTCTTTGTGCGTTGGAATAGTCGTCGGTGGCGGTGGCACGCCGCAGGATGTACAAATCGAACACCGCAAAATCCAGCAGGCTGAACAGCATTGCAGTTCCCCCGTGCGGCTGTGGTGCGCGCAGGTTCGTGCGGGTCCAATCCAGAATAGGCATGAAATTGTAGCAGATTGTCTCAATCCCCTGCGCCGCCAAAGCACGAAGGCTGGTTTTGTAGTTCTCCAGATGTGTTCTTACACCGCCGCCTTGTGTTTTGATCGTTTCTGACACGGGCAGGCTTTCGACCACATCCCACGAGAAACCGGCGTCAGATACCATATCCTTGCGCTTCACGATCTCGTCTTGTGTCCAGACGTCACCGGGTGGGATGTGGTGCAGGGCAGTCACAATCCCGTGAACGCCAACTTGGTGTAAATCTGGAAGAGCGATGTGATCTGCCGGACCAAACCAGCGCCAACATTGTTTCATGGCTGCCATCCTTTGTAGAGCGGGTGGTCCGGGTCCAAAGGCAATGAAACGCGTTGCCCGCTGCGGGCAGCATGATAGATTGCCGTCACCAGTTCAATCGAGGCGGCGCCTTCGTCCAGTGTCACCGCTTGATTGGCATGCCCCGCCGTGGCATCCGCAAGTGCGGCAAAGAAACCCACGAAACCGATATGCTCCGCGTGCGTACCCGCGATCACCTTGTCGACCTGAGATTGTTCTGCCGGATCGCGGGCGACAAATTGCCAACTCTCGGATCCGGGTGCGTACGCGGCGGTACCCGATGTTGCAGTCAGGTGCTCAAATACCAGTCGGATCCGCGTTTGATCAAAGGCGGCGCCCAACGTGATGCTGCTCGTACAAAGCGCTCCGCTGTGCAATTGAAACGACAAGGCAGCGCAATCTTCGGTCTCGATCGGATTCACCCGCGTGGTTGTCATGGCCGACACTGCAGCGACAGGGCCCATGAAATGCATCATGAGATCGTGGTTGTGAATCGAGTGCCCCAACACTGCGCCACCCTGCTCACCGGCAAATGTGCCGCGCCAGGGAACCGCATAATAATCGTCCCCGCGCGACCAATGTGTTTCAATAGCGCCGACCTGGGCAGCGCCGGCTACCCCGGCGTTTATCAATGCGCGCAGCTGTGCCAGTGGCGGGCCCCAGCGGTATTGAAACACCGGGAAAACATGACGCTTATGGCGGATAGACGCAGCCCTGATCCGGTCCACATCTGCCAGGTTTGTAGCCAAAGGCTTTTCGCAAACCACATGTTTGCCCGCTTCGAGCGCAGCCAATGTTGTGGCAACATGAAGGTGCGGCGGCAGGCAAATGTCGATCAGGTCAATTTCGAGATCGTTCAGTGCGGCGTCAATTGTTGACTCGCTGCGGAAGGTGTCAGCGCCGCGGATATCTTCGATACGTCTCGTGTTCTGGTCGACAACCATCTCGACTGAGAACTGTTCAGAAAGGGCGCGGTAGGCCTGCAAATGTTTGTGCCCAACACCCGCGCCCAGAATTGCAACGCGGTTCATGGTGCCGCTCCCTCAGCCATCGACTGTGCGGTCAGCGCCAGTTCCATCACCAGAAAGCAATGGGCTTGCGTCATCGCGGTTTCGGTCCTGTGGATCAGATCATGGGCGAAGCGTTCAAAATAGGGCAGTCCAGCATCGTGTGCTGAAACTTTTTCGCAGACTTCGCCGTTTACCAGAATGACATGGTCAGTGCCTTCAACCCCACCGACGTCCAGGTATTTGCGCAGTTCAATGTAGCCCTTAGTGCCAAGGATCGTCAGCCGTCCGTCGCCCCATGTAGGCAGCGCGTCTGGTGTGAACCAGTCGACCCGGATATATCCGGTGCCGTTTGGGCTGCGCAGAGACAGTTCGCCGAAATCCTGTAACTGAGGCGTGTTTGGGTTGGCGTAGTTGGCGACAAACGCATTTGTAATCTGCGCCGTATCTGAGTTGGTAAAGTGCAGAAACTGATCAATCTGGTGAGAGGCGATATCGGCTAGAATGCCACCGTAACACTCGCGCTGGAAAAACCAATCGGGGCGCGTAGCCCGGTTCAACCGATGCGGCCCCAGGCCGACGGTGTGGACCACCTTGCCGATAGCACCGGCCTCTATCAACGTGCTGGCGCGGGTGACCGCAGGGACTTCAAAGCGTTCAGAGAAGTTGATCGACCATATACGTCCTGTCTTAGCAACGCAGTCCTTGATCTGGTTAAGCTGATCCAAAGTGGTGCAGCCGGGTTTATCGGTCATGACGTCCATACCCCGTAGCATCGCGTGAAGTGCCAGTTCAGCGCGATCAGCTGGAATCGCTGAAATCAACGCCAAATTCGCTCCGCTGCCCAAAGCACGCTCAAATGTTTCAAATCGAGGGATGTCAGGGAACCGCTTTTGATATCCCTCAAGCGTTTCTGGGGTGCCAATTGTCCAATAGCCCAGACACTCGGCGCCATTTGCCAACATGTTCTCGGTCATACCGTAAATGTGTCTGTGATCCAGACCGATAGCGATGAACTTGAGCGTCATATCAGCGGCACCTTTGTTGTTGCGCCGGTCCTGCTGGCGATCTGCATGGCGTCGATAACGGCGTGGGACATGAGTGCACTGCGCCCCGTGGCCATCGGCTCTGCGCCGGTTCGTAGCGTGTTCGCAAAATCCTCAATCACGGACTGATGCCACGCATGGGTAAAGGCCATCGGGTCGGCCCCGCCACCCGTGCCTGCAATTGCCCCATGTGTTTCGGTCTTTCCGTCTAATGTTGTGATGGTGAGCTCGCCGGATGCCAAATGTGCTGAGGCTTTGGTTCCCTGGAGTGTGATGCTCTCGGCATTGCCGGGATAAGCGGCAGTAGTTGCCATAAGGGTCCCACATGCACCGTTTTCCATTTCAAATAACGCGCCGGCCCAGTCCTCGGCCTCAAGTTCATGCAGCGAAGTTGTGCGCATCATCGCCTGCACCGACATAACAGGCCCGAGCAACCACAAAGCCAGATCCAAAGTATGGATCGCCTGACTGATCATTACGCCGCCGCCATCACGGGCATAGGTGCCCCGGCCCGGCGCATCGTAGTAGGTTTGATCACGCCACCATGGCACGCGAATGTCGACCGTAGCAATGTCGCCCAGTTTTCCTTGGCTCAATGCGCTCTTCAGCGCAAGTGACGCAACGCGTGCACGGTGTTGAAAGACAATCCCCAACGGCACTCCTGCAGAGTCGCAATGTGCAACAACCTGCATCGCGGCTGTCAGATCGCGCTCGATTGGTTTTTCCATGAGGATTGGTTTGCCATGGGACACAAGCACCTCGATCAACGGCATCCTCGCATCAGGAGGTGTGGCAAGAATGACAAAATCAATGTCGGGGTCGCGGGCAATCTGCTCGACACTGTCAAGCGGCTTCACCACATATCCTAATTGATCGCTGGCTCGGGTCGCATAGACACGTGTGCGATCCCAGCTTCGCCCGTAGACGCCAGTCAATGCCAAGCCCTTTGTCGAATGCTGAATGGCGGCCAAATGGGTGTCGGCCACCATACCCAGCCCGATCAACGCGATTTTCATTTGACCCTCCTGATGATACAAACTCGCAGTAAATTGCGACCGCGCCAAGCAAAACATGCACCCGCGCAAAAACATGTTATCGTTTACAAAAATCGAAAGAGGAGAGGCGGAAGATGGGCAATCTGGATGGGCTGACCGACACGCTGTATCAGGGCATTTTCGAATTGCCGATCGTATCACCACATGGGCATTGCGATCCAGCATGGTTTGCGGGTGACGTGCCTTTTGCCAATGCGGCTGAACTGATGGTGATCCCTGATCATTACGTTTTTCGGATGCTGTATTCGCAAGGCGTGCCGCTCGCTGACCTCGGGATCGGCAGCGGCGCCGATCCACGCGCTGTATTCCAGCTGTTTGCTGAGCACTGGCACCTGTTTTTGGGCACACCCAGCCGCATTTGGATTGAATATGTGCTGAAACAGACCTTGCAGATCAAAACCCCTCTGTCGGGACAAACTGCGAACCAAATTTATGATCAGATCGGGGAAAAGCTGGCGCACCCTGATTTTTACCCACGTGCCTTGTTCGACCGATTTGGAATAGAGGTATTGGCGACAACGGACAGTGCACTGGATGATCTGGCACACCATCAGATCATTGCGAACAGCACATGGTCCGGCAGGGTACTGCCAACATTTCGCCCGGACGGCGTGTTGGATCCCAACGATGTTTCTTTTGTCGAAAACCTGACTGCTTTGGCCGCGATCTCGGGCGTTCAGATCAATACTTTCAAAGACTATCTTGCCGCATTGCGCCAACGTCGCGCGTACTTCAAATCTATGGGCGCGACCGCAACGGATCATGCAATCGAGGTGGTCCACACCGAGTGGCTGGATGATCCTGAGGCGCTCTTTCAGCGGGTGCGGATCGGGCGGGGAACCGATGACGATGCAGTGCGTTTTTACGGCCATATGTTGATCGAGATGGCCCAGATGTCGGTCGAAGATGGCATGACCATGCAAATTCATGGCGGCAGTCGCCGTAACACCAACCACGCCGTGATGGCGCAGTTCGGGCGTGACAAAGGCGCGGATATCCCGGTTGCGGCGGATTGGGCGCGGGGCCTTGATACCTTGCTGAACCGTGTAGGGAATTCAACGGATTTTATTTTGATCCTGTTTACGCTGGACGAAACCACATATGCTCGGGAACTGGCACCAATGGCCGGTCACTGGCCCTGTTTGCGCATTGGCCCGCCGTGGTGGTTTCACGACAGCCCGGCTGGCATTGCGCGTTATTTTGATCAGGTGGTGGAAACGGCAGGGTATTGCAATCTTGCCGGATTCAATGATGACACCCGGGCCTTCTTGTCGATCCCCGCCCGTCACGATCTATGGCGGCAGGGCGTAGCGCAACATTTAGCCGGGCAGGTATTGAAGGGCTATTTTGACATGAATGACGCGGGCAAGCTTGCAAGGCTTCTGGCGACGGACCTTGCCCGGAATGCCTATGGGCTCGCACCGTGATTGGTCGGATTTTGCATTTTGGGGTCGGCAACTTCTGCCGCGCGCATCTGGCAGACTTTACGCAGGATGCGGGCAATTGGTCGGTGACCGGCGTGAGCCTGCGTTCGCCTGCTGTTCACGATGGGCTGCGGGCACAGGGATTTGACTACAGCCTTTGCGTTCAGGGCCGAAGCGTCAAACGCATCACAGTTTTTGATCACATCCTTGTTGCGCCAGAAAACCCGGAGGCGGTTATAGGCGCCATCTGCGCTGCTGACGTGCACATCATATCGTTGACGGTGACAGAGAAGGGATACCATCTGACTGCCGACAATCACCTGAATCTTGACGACCCAATGATTGTCGCGGATCTGAACGGGCAAGGACCGCAGACAGTCATTGGATTTTTGGCCCATGGTCTGGCAAAGCGCGACAGCCCGGTGACTGTTCTGAGCTGTGATAATAGAAACGCAAACGGGGATGTTTTGCGGCAGGCGGTTGCAGCATATGCCGCCCGTGCAGGTATCGATCTGGACTGGACCTTTCTCAGTTTCCCCAACGCGATGGTGGATCGGATCACCCCCGCAACCACTGATGCTCTGCGCGCATCATCCGGCGATCCGATGGCTGTTCCAACCGAACCATTCCGGGAGTGGGTAATCGAAGATCAGTTTGCCGGGCCGCGCCCGGATTGGCCTGACGTGCAATTTGTAACCGACGTGGCCCCTCACGAAATGCGCAAATTACGCATGCTGAACGGGGCACATTCGTGGCTTGCCTATGCTGGAATCCTAGCGGGGTATGACTATGTGCATCAGGCAATCGCGGACCTTGAGTTGCGCGCTTCTGCACAGGCCTTGATGACAGAAGCGGCTGCTACGTTGCCAGCGGAAGTGCGACATCAGACAGAGGGCTACGCCCAAGCGTTAATCAGCCGATTTGAAAATCCGGAACTGGCCCACAGGCTGCGTCAAATAGCGATGGATGGCAGCCAAAAACTGCCCTATCGCTTCGTTGACAGCCTGCGCGATCGTCTTGGTGCAGGGTTACCGGCCCCGGCGCTTGTTGGAGGGGTGCGGGCGTGGATCGCCTTTTGCAAGGCCGAGCACGCAGCAGGTCGTCCGATCCAGGATCCAAAAGCTGGCCAGATCGCAAAAGCCATTGAGAGCGTGCAGGCAGACGAAATGTTGTTGGAGCTGATTGGTGCCGCTGACCTGAAATCCAGTGTTGCAGCTTGAAAGAATGCGCACGCACGACAGTCATCATCGGTTCTGCCGCTTCCAGATGATCAGCCCTGAAACCACAATGACGGTTGCTCCAATCATCGTCCAGCTGTCGGGAACATGGTTGAACACAAAGTAACTCAGCACTGATATGTAGATAATGAACGAGTAAGTATAAGGCATCAGGGTGCTGGCAGAGCCATAGCCATGCGCATTTGTCATGAGTTGATGACCGGCCCAGGCAAAACCGCCCAGCCCAAACAAGACAAACCACTGCACGGGAGTTGTTGGAGATACCCAGCTCCAAAGGGCAAAGGGCAGTAAGGCAAAAGTGCCAAGTGCTCCCATATAGAACTGCAATGTGTCCGTCGCGACGAGGCCAGAAAGTTTGCGGGTCATGATCGAATAAAGCGCAAGACTGAAAGCGTTGTAGATGACGAGGAGCATCGAGAGATGAAACGTCTCGCCAAACGGGCGGATTACGATCAAGACGCCAACAAAACCCAGTACAATCGCAAACCATCGCCATGGCCCGACCCGCTCTCCAAGGAGTGGCCAGGACAGCAGACAGACAATGATCGGGCTGGAGAACATGATTGTCGACGTGACACTGAGAGGCAAAAAATTCAGAGCATAGAAATTTAGGATCGTCGCTGAAATAAGTAGCCCGGCTCGAACAACAACCTGCCAAAGGTGCGTTGTCCTGAACCGATCCACTTCGATTCCGCCCCGCGCGATCAACGCGATTGAGATCGCAAAATGACCGGCGTACCGCATGAACGCCAATTGAAAGGCCGGAAAGCCCGCAATGATCAACCACTTTGCACCCGTGTCAACAAAGGCAAAAAAGAGCCACGCGATCAACATCATGACAATGCCGAGTTGCGGCCGATTTTCGATTGCGCGGGCGGCGACGGCCACGTTACTTTTTGAACCGGTTCGCGTAATAATCAACCATCTGGCTGACCATGTCGTCGCCGTGCCCGTCCTCTACGGCGCTGCGCAAGGCTGTTAGCGGGCCATTTGACATGATGCTTTCGACACCTGCGTCGTCGGCCATTTGACTGTAATATCCAACGTCTTTGGCGGCATTCTTGATCGCAAAAGCCAGTTGGTTCGGGTCGCCGTCAACGCCGTACGCTTTGACAAAACCCATCATGCCGGAATGCAGTGGGCCAGCCGCCATTACATCGTACAACTCTGCCCGGTCAACGCCGGCAACGTCCGCCATGGCAAACGCTTCGGACATTGCATTCGCGACAGTCATCCCGAAGAAATTGTTGATAAGTTTGATCGTATGGCCGGACCCCAGCGCGCCCAGATGAAAGACGTTCTCACCAAGATCTTTCAGGACCGGTTCGACCTTGCTGAATGCAGTTTTGTCGCCAGCAGCCATGATGTTAAGCAGCCCGTCTTTGGCGTGCGAAGGGGTGCGCCCAAGTGGGGCGTCCAGATAAGCCCCGCCTACGGCGGCAACTTCTTCACCAAGCGCGCGGGTGCTGCTAGGCAGCGAGGTGCCAAAGTCGATGACAACTGCGTTAGGCGTCAGACCACCGATCACGCCGTCGGGCCCGCGCATACGCGATTCCACACTTGCGCTGGTATCCATGCACAGCATCACGATGTCGCTTGCGGCGGCGACGTCTCGTGCTGTTGCGACTTCGGTCGCGCCTCTTGCAACAGCGGCGTCGATATTCGGGCGGGACCGGTTGGCCGTGATGGTTATAGCGTAGCCCTTATCCTGCAGGCGGCCGACCATTGCCGCCCCCATTAGCCCCAATCCGATAAAGCCGATTTGTGGTTTGCTCATGCTGAGATTCCTATTTGAGGGTGTCAAAGGCACGTTTCTTCAAGCCTTTCTGAATTTCGTAAATGGATATCGGTACGTCCGGCTGTGGTTGCGGGATGCGCACCGGGATGTCTTTCAGGCGCGGGTTGAGAG
>RCNB010005607.1_pt1 | contig 11129 bp, 6 predicted proteins | sample 2041321 | NCBI WGS metagenome assembly RCNB01 (sample SAMN09708232, study PRJNA481090) | Marine sediment metagenome, whole genome shotgun sequencing project.
ATAATCTAGGAGAGAGATATGAACAGAATCATTACTGTACTCATATTCTTCCTGCTTCTGCCGGCTGTGGTGCTGGCCCAATCAGGAAAGCTCAGGGGTCAGGTAACTGATCTGCAAACGGGTGAGCCACTCATAGGAGCAAATATTATTATTATGGGTACTTCCTATGGCGCTGCTACAGATGTTAACGGCGACTATACAATTCTAAACTTAGGTGCTTCTGTATATGAAGTGAGATGTTCATATATAGGATACCAATCACACACAACTGCTAACATCCGTATTAACGCAGGTCTTACAATGGAGCAAAACTTCCAACTTGCCCCCGAGGGTATACAAGTAGGTGAAGTTATGGTTATAGCTGAAAGACCCCTTGTAAACAAGTACAACACAAATGCACAAAGGATTACTACAAGTGATGACATAGATGCACTTCCTATAAGAGGTATTGATAATATTCTGGCAGTGACACCAGGCGTTGTGCTCCAGGATAACAGCATCTTTATCCGTGGTGGCAGGCATGATGAAGTAGGATTCTATCTTGAGGGAACAAACATCACAAACCCGATGGTCGGTGGTCGCCAGGTAACACTGATTCAGGAAGCTCTTGAAGAGATACAGGTTCAATCTGGCGGTTATACTGCAGAATTTGGTAATGCAAATTCCGGTATAATTAAACAGCAGATTAAAACCGGTACACCGGATTGGAGATTTTCCCTTGAATACATTTCTGATAACATAGGCTTTAAAGGTTCAGATGATAAATATTTAGGCGAAAAATCACTTGGTGCTTACTGGTTTGGTTATAATGAAACAGTTGCAACTTTAAGCGGACCATTAGGATCCCCCAAAGTTAAGTTTTTCGGGTTGTTTAACTATAACTTTATTAGAGATGCAACTCCGCAATCTCTGCCGGGAATAAATGTTGGAGAGGTTACTGATCCCGCTACTAATACCACTATTAACTTGGTATATCCTGCAGGTGCAAGACTATCCAGTTGGGTACAGAATTATACCGGAACTGCATCTTTCACACTCGATTTTAATCCTGCAATTATCAGGTTGATTGGTACATATACCTCTTCAGAAAACCCGAATCCCTGGTCAGCGGCAAGGGATTTACAACTAATCGGGAACTTTATGAATACAACCAGAACAGAAATGGTTGAAAGTTCAGACGGCGCAATTCATTTGAAGTATACACATCTAATATCAGCGAGTTCGTTTCTGGAAGTAGGCGGTGGTTATTCATTCGCTAATCTTAGGAGATTTGATCCCTACTTAAAAGATCGCTGGCTTGAATATGGCGATGGAAAGGCTAATGAAGAGTTTGGTTTTGATTGGCCATATGATCCGGAAACCGGTAACAACAGATATATTGCTCCCGCAGCACTTACTCTGTTTAACTTTAAGTTCTTCCCATACGGTGCAAATGTTTCCGCATACCAGAAATGGGACAATCAAAACATTAATATAACTTTAGCATACTCTAACCAGATAACAAGAGAGCATAATATTAAAATTGGTGGGGAATACCAGCTTTACGATATATCCAATTTTAGCCTTACTAATGAACCTATTTTAAAACTTCCTGGTAAAATTGCAACTAATCCTGGTGCAATTGATACTCTGATAAGAAGAGAGGGTGTCAATAATTTTGGTTACAGTCCCCAAGGAGTGAAAACTAATAGTGGTATTCCTGAATATGAACAATCAAGGACACCTTCCTTCCTGGGAATTTATGCACAGGATCAGATTGAGTTTGATGACCTTATCATTAATTTGGGAGTGAGGTATGACCGTATAGATATTGCTAACTGGGTACCTGTTGATCCCACCCAACCCGAATTAACATGGGATGAGACAACATTTGATGTTATACCCGGAGGGGTTGTAAAAACCGAGGCAAGAGATTATGTAAGCCCTCGTTTAGGATTCTCATTCCCGGTTACTGATCAAACAGTATTCCACGCTCAGTGGGGTAAATTTGTACAGCAGTCCCGCTTAAGAGATATCTACCAGAGCTTGAATACGACCGGTTACCAGATAGGCGGTGGTTTCTTCATTCCTGCGCCTGTTGGTTTCGATGTAGGACCAGTCAGAACAACGCAGTACGAAGTTGGTTTTACACAGCAGATTGGAGAATTTGCTTCTGTTGATATAACCGGCTTTTACAAGGATACAAAAGACCAGATTGTTTACGACCAGATACCGGTTAATCCAGCTTCGCCATTTGGAACCTTTTACGCATATCAGAATGGCGACGTTTCAACAACAAAGGGTATTGAGATTGCATATTATATGCGCAGAATCGAAAGATTTAAAGTCGATGCAAACATTACCTTCGCTGATGCAAAAGGAACAGGTTCTCTTCCCAACTCCAGCAGGAGTATTGTTGGATCTCCTTTAGATCCTCTACTCACTCCTGGAGGTTTTACCCCGCAATATATATCTCCTCTTGATTATAACCAATCGTTAAGAGGTTCATTTAATATTGATTACCGCTGGGGTAAGGGAGATGGAGGACCCGTATTACAGGAGTTAGGTATTACATTCCTGGGAATTTTTGCAAGCGGACATCCGTTTACAATTGGCGCAGGAACAGGGAGCCTTGAAATGGATACAAGGTTCAGGAGACCATTAGAACCACTGAACAATTCAACAACTCCTGCAACCTTCCAGTTTGATATGAGACTTGACAAAACCTTTAATATTGCCGATCTGCTCGATCTTAATATCTACTTCTATGTTATAAATCTTTTTGATACAGAAAACGTTCAGAATGTATTCCATAGAACAGGATCTGCAGCAGATGATGGATACCTTGGTGATCCAAATCTTGGCGGACAGCAAGTGACAACTTTCGGTCCGGATTACGCGGCAGTATACAATGCATTATACATTGATTACCATCAGCAGTGGTACGATGCAAATACAACAGCTACAGTTGTTACACAGCCGATTATTTACGGACCACCAAGACAGATCAGATTCGGTATCCGGTTAGAATATTAAATTTCAACCTGATGAATAACAAAGGAGTTAATAATATGAATTCAAAAATAATTAAGTTCTTCCTCTCCTTACTTTTAGGTGTTGTGCTCTTTGCAGGCAGCACTTTTGCTGAAGAAGGAGATGGTAAGAATAAATCGAACACACTAAATAAGCCCACGGCTGATCCCATAAGGGCTTATATGAATATTAATTTTGTTTCCACTATCATTAAGAATGACGGTGTAAGCGATATCAATATTGGTCAGGATGCATCCGGGCTCGTCTACCCCAAGGGCAGCGGTAGAACTGCTGTTTATACATCCGGTTTACTGTGGGCTGCAAATGTTAACGACCCTGCTGAGCTAGATCCACATGTCGGTGGTACAGTATACCGAACAGGATTACAGCCCGGGTGGATTGATGCTTCCGGTACTGTGGTTACTGATGATCCAAGGGTAAGAATTTTCAGGGTTCGTCCGGATGCATTCCCCGGATTAACAACAAGTGATGTGGATGTATCGGGTGAAGCAGTGGATGAAGTTAAATCGGTAAGCGAAGTTCTGGCGCAGTATCAATTGGACTGGACTGAATGGCCTGGCGAACTTGGTGCACCTTATGATGATATTGATGGTAACGGATCTTACGATCCAACTATAGATGTTCCTGGTGTTCCGGGTGCAGACCAGTCAATCTGGTATGTGGCTAATGATATGGAGGGAGCAAGAACAAGCTTCATGTACGGAACAGACCCAATGGGCATCGAAATGCAAGCCACATTCTGGGCTTATGCTCAGACAGGTGCTCTTGGCAATATGTTCTTTAGAAGATACGTGATTATAAATAAGACTGATGTTATAGGAACTAACAGAACATTTGACAGCATGTATGTTTCAATGTTTTCAGACCCTGATGTTGGAGACGCAGGTGATGATTATGCTGGCTGCGATACAGTCCTAAGTATTACTATGGCTTATAACGGTGCGGCAAACGATGTGGTTTATGGTGGGACTCCTCCTGCAGTTGGATTCGACTTTTTCCAGGGTCCTATTGTTCCCGCACCTGGTGATTCTGCTATCTTTAAAGGTAAGTGGATTTACGATTACAAAAATCTACCAATGACAGCAGCATATTACTTTATTAATGATGATCCAACATTAACTGATCCTGTTCAGGGATCTTATCCTGAAGGCGCTGTTCGGTTCTATCGCTTTTTAAAGGGTAGAATAGGACTTAACAATAATCCTTTTGTTGATCCAAATACCGGCAATCCAAGCACCTTTACTCTCCCGGGCGATCCTGTAACAAGAACTGGCTGGATAGATGGTCAGCAGTTTGTTGCCGGAGATAGAAGAATCGGGGCAGCATCCGGTCCTTTCGTTATGGCTCCGGGCGATACTCAGGAAGTAGTTATTGCCGAAGTTTTAGGCGGCGCAATTACAGGTGTCGATCGTCTTTCAGCAGTTGCACTTATGAAGTTCTATGATCAGGTTGCACAGGTAGCTTACGATAACTTCTTTGATCTGCCAACGCCTCCACCGGCACCCAATGTTGATGTGGTAGAGCTGGATGGTGAAATTGTATTAGATTGGTCGAAGGATAATAGTAAAGTTCTGGCTACAGAAACTTCCAGCATAAAAGGATATGAATTCCAGGGATATAACGTTTACCAGTTGCCAACGGCTTCTTCGTCTGTTAGTGAAGGTAAAAGGGTAGCAACTTTCGACGTTATTGATGGTGTTGGAAAAATTAACGATGTAGTGTTTGATCCTACTACAGGTTCAGTGGTAACGCTCCCTGTACAATTTGGTAATGATACAGGTATAAAAAGGTTCATTTCAATTACAGAGGATGCGATAAATCAAAGACCTCTTATAAATGGATTAAGATACTACTTTGGTGTATCTTCTTATAATTACAATCCTGATTTTGGTGCAGTACCAAATAATTTGGAAACACCTATAAAGATTCTAACTATTATTCCGAATAGTAATGATCCCGGTGTTACTTTAGGTGATGGTACAGGAGATGAGTTAGAAATAACTCACGTAGGTACTGCAGATGGCGGACCCACAGTTTCTATTGTTGATCCTACTGAAATTACAGGTGATGAATACGAAGTCTTTTTCACTGAGGAGGCACAAATCAGGAATGCGGATGGTGACTGGGTTGCTGCAAGTACTGTTTTAAGAAAAACCAGAATAATGGGTCCCGATACTTTAACCGGATCTTCGGTTGATATAAGTGCTATTTACAGCCCAACTGCTGGTGTAATTGAGCTCACTTGTTTCTTCAATTATGTAACACCTGATGGCAACTGGTGTGATGGAATAGAAATGGATTTTCCATCATCAATGACCATAGTCGATGCTCCTAGGTTTGAAGCTGGCGGTGGACCAATTACACCTGTGGTTATAGGTAACCATATAGAAATGGGTGATGTAAGTGGTGCCCTAACAGGCGATGGTTGGTTCCACGGTGGTGAAACATGGACTATTTATGTTTCTACCTTCGATTTGCCATCAGATGGAATTGACTGGGAAATCTGGGATGACGGTTGGTCCGGCGGAGCTGTTAATGCTATTGGAACAACTATTGTTACAGAAATTGGCAATGCAGCGAGACTTGCAGACCACTGGAATTTGAGAAATGTAACAACAGGCGGGGTAGTACTTGAAAAACAGACTGTTATAAACGGTACTGATATATGGCCTCCACGTGATGATTCACCTACTGAATTAGGTCCGGATGCCGCACCAGTAGTCGATGGATTCCAGATAAATTTAAGCATAGTTTATGGTGCCCCTGTTGACTTCACAACTCTTACTGTTGATGGTGATGGTACCTATGATATAGATAGCTACTTTGCAAATGGTTGGGCTATAACGGCTAAGTCTTATGATGCCTTCGGTGCTGGAACGTTAGAACTTAGTGAATTACAAAAAGATTATGAAGTGAGATTTACCGGAGTGTATGAAGATGAAACTGCAAGCGTTGTTTATGTTCAAGAAGGAACTGGCTCAATTGTAACATTGTATGGTGCCAGAGGGTATGATCTTGCAGATCATCCAATGAATCCGAATCCGGGTACAGAAGAATCGTTTACTGTTAGAATACCGTTTGAGGTTTGGAGTATAGATGACGAAAAGCAGATAAATCTCATTATATACGATCGTGAAGGAGATCTTACAGAACCCCAATTTTATGCCTTTAATCCTGCAGGTAGAATGTACTGCGAATTTCTGCCGACAGACTATCATGAAAATGTAGTTGATGTAAACGGACCAGAAGTTGATAACCTTACGTGGAATACCATATACTGGGAAATGGATTGGGTAAATGGCGATGTGCTTACATTCCAGTATGATAACCCAATTGTTAAAGGCAGCGACACATACAGATTTAATACAATAGCGGAAGCTTACTCCAGCAGCTTAGCAAGTGATCAGGTAGATGAAATCAATGTATTTCCGAATCCGTATTATGGAATTAACACGGAAGAGATTAACAAGTACAACCGTTTTGTAACCTTCAACCATATTCCAGATGGAACTGTTAAGGTTAGAATATTCAACCTTGCAGGTGTTCTGGTTAGAACAATGGATAAAGAGGATGAAGGCCAATTCATGAGATGGGATCTTGCGAATGAAGACGGACTACCCGTAGCAAGCGGTTTGTATATAGCATACATTGATATGCCCGATCTTGGAACAACGAAAATACTTAAGCTGGCAATTGTTCAGGAGCAACAGGTTCTTGATAGATTCTAATATTAAGTAAATTTTAAAGTCAAGGAGTAAAAATGAAAAAAATAATAAAGTTAATTTCGGTTTTCATCCTGTTGCTGGCAGTAAGTAACGTCTTTGCTGATGGAGGAAAACGAACAGGTACAGCTGGCGCAGCTTCGCTGTTAATTCCTGTTGGTCCTCGCGGTATTGCAATGGGTGAATCAAATCTGGTATTTACTACCGGTATAGAAGCTCTCTACTGGAACCCTGCAGGTGTTTCCAGTATGACCAATAACGCAGATGTGCTCTTTTCTCATATGTCTTACATCGCAGACATAGGTGTTGAATATGGAGCTGTTGCTGCAAACTTTGAAGGTTTTGGTACTATTGCACTTAGTATCAAGTCACTGGGAATCGGTGATATTCCTGTTACAACAACCATTAATCCTGATGGTACCGGTCAAACATTTTCACCTTCAATGATTACTGCAGGATTATCCTATTCCAGGATGCTAACTGATGCTGTTTCAGTTGGTTTAACTGCTAATCTGCATAGTGAGAGAATGGCAGATGTTAGTGCAACAGGTTTCGCCATCGATTTTGGCATTATCTACAGAAACCTTGCCAATGTGAATGGATTAAATATTGGTGTTGTTCTAAAAAATCTTGGTACCGATATGAAATTCGATGGTTCAGGAATGTACCAGCAAGCAGTGGTTAGCTCATTTCACTAAAATTGAAGGAGCAGCCTTTGAAATGCCATTCAACTTTCAGTTAGCAACTGGTTATAGCCCTGTAATAGATGAGCAAAATGCTCTACTGTTTACAGGTGTATATCAGAACAACAACTTCTCCGGTGATGAATATAAATTTGGTGCTGAGTATGGATATAACGATGTGTTCTTTGTAAGGGGCGGATATCTATATTCAGATGCTACCGATTATCTATATGGTTTTACCGGTGGTGTTGGAATAAACTACGAAGTTGAAGGATTTGCCTTCCAGGTAGATTATGCCTACAGAGATGCACAATTCTTTGATGGCAACCATGTATTCGCTCTTACATTAGGGTTCTAATCCTTTTGTAAGTAAGCGTTTTTATAAAGTCCGTGCGGCTCAATAGTCGCACGGACTTTTTTTTAATATTCCTGTTATCTGCATCACATATCTAAAACGATCAAATTTGTATTTTTTAATCAAATTAATGACCAGTTGATTGTTTTACTTATAGTTGATTTCCAAATCAGATTCTTAAAAAAACATATTATCATATTTGCATTTCTTTCTGTCTTCATCACTGATACGTATTCGCAGGATAAAAATTATATAGCTCTTTCTACAGCAGTCTTCGACATACTTCAACAAAACAATTCTTCTTTTGAGGGGAGAGTCGAGTTTCGTTTCCATAAAATAGATTTGCAGATAAAGCCTTTTAGTGGATTAATGGCTAATACAGATGGAGCAGTATACTTATTTTCGGGTTTTTATATCGATATTCCACTCGCATCTTTTCTTTATATTACTCCGAGTTTTGCTCCTGGTTTTTATCATAAGTGCAATAGTAAAAATTTGGATTTTGCACTTGAATTTAGGTCGCAAATAGAATTAGCAATTAGATTAGAGAATAATATAAGAGTAGGTGTTAGTTTTAGTCACATTTCAAATGCCAGTCTTGGCAAAATCAATCCCGGCGTAGAAAGTCTTGCATTAACTTATGTTATTCCATTCTAATAGTTCCAGTAACCGTTTATCATTATTATCTTTCCCTAACTAATTTCATTATGTAATTTTTATAAATTTTTAATATAAAATTTTAGGAGTAGAGAGATGATTAAACAATTATTTTTAAGTTTCGCACTTCTGTTTTCCGCCCAGGTTTTTGCACAGAATACAACCGTGGATGAGATACCCTTAATTCCAATGGAGGACTTCTTCCGTAATCCTGAAAAGAGAAGTTTTCAGATTTCACCTGATGGCGAATACCTTGCATTTATGCAGCCATGGCAAAACAGGATGAATGTTCACATACAGAAAATTGGGGAAGAAGAAGCTGTTCGAGTAACTCATGCTACAGAGCGTGATATTGCAGGTTATTTCTGGAAGGGAAACAACCGGCTTGTTTATATTCAGGATACAAAGGGCGATGAAAATTTCAGATTATTTGCGGTTGACCGAGATGGAGAAAATCAGAGGGACCTTACACCCTTTGAGAATGTCCGAGCCGGTATTGTGGATGATCTAAAAGAAATAGCCGATGAAATGTTAATTCAACTTAATAAAAGAGACGCAAGGATATTTGATGTTTACAGGATAAATGTTTCCACCGGCGAAATGAATGTTATTGCAGAGAACCCGGGTAATATTACTGGCTGGGTAACAGATCACGATGGGAAACTTAGAATTGCTTTAACTACCGACGGTGTAAATACAGGAATTCTTTACAGGGATAATGAGGATGATGAATTTGAAGAGAAGGTATCTACCAACTTCAGGGAAACTCTTTACCCGGTTTTCTTTACCTTCGATAACAAAGATGTTTATGCGGTGTCTAACCTTGGGAGGGATAAAGCTGCAATAGTAAAATATGATATTAAAAATAATAAAGAACTGGAACTGATTTACGAACATCCTGAAGTTGATGTTTCCAGCTTGTATTATTCTGAAAAGAGAAAAGCACTTGTGGGCGTTGGTTTTACTACCTGGAAAAGGGAATATGAAATTTTTGATGAAGCATCAAAAGAAATTTATGATGATTTGCAAAGCAAGCTGACCGGTATCGAAGTTGTAGTTACCAGTGAGAATAAAGAAGAAGATAAATTGTTAGTAAGAACTTATAGCGACAAATCACTTGGTGCATACTATTTGTATGATGTAAATTCTAAAAAACTTACTCACATAATTGATGTTGGTTCCTGGCTTAATGAAGATTTCATGGCAGAGATGAAACCAATTACTTATAAATCGAGAGACGGGTTAACTATAAACGGTTATCTTACTTTACCACTGGGTGTCGATCAGAAAAATCTTCCCGTAGTTGTTCATCCCCATGGTGGTCCTTGGGCAAGAGACGGATGGGGCTTTAATCCGATTGTACAATTCCTCGCAAACAGGGGATACGCTGTTCTTCAAATGAACTTCAGGGGATCAACCGGGTATGGAAAAGAGTTCTGGGAAACGAGCTTTAAGAAATGGGGCAAAGAAATGCAGGATGATATTACCGACGGCGTACTATGGTTGATTGATGAAGGTATTGCAGATAAAGATAGAATAGGAATTTTTGGCGGCTCTTACGGCGGCTATGCCACATTAGCCGGTTTAACTTTCACCCCTGATCTATATGCCTGTGGTGTAGATTATGTCGGCGTATCCAGCATCTTTAGCTGGATGAATGCAATTCCCCCATACTGGGAACCATACCGCGAAATGATCTATGAAATGGTTGGTCATCCGCAGGCAGATTCTCTGCTCTTGTATGATGCATCACCTTTGTTTCATGTAGATAAGATTAAAGCACCGTTATTTATAGCACAGGGAGCTAACGATCCTCGTGTTCCCCAGGCAGAATCTGATCAAATGGTTGAAGCATTAAAAAAGATGGGAATTGATGTTCCTTATATGGTAAAAGAGGATGAAGGTCATGGTTTTAGGAATGAAGAAAACCGGTTCGATCTTTATGGTGCGATGGAACAGTTTTTCTTTAAACACCTTGGCGGCAGGACAGCAGAACTTATAGAAGAAAAAAATTAAATTACTTAACGGGCTGTCTCTAATTGGTTTTTGAGTCAGCCCCTTTTAAACATACCGTTTCTAGTACTACTTTTTCTTTTCAAAATCGAGTGAAACAGAATTAACGCAGAAACGTTTACCAGTAGGTTTGGTCCTTCTAGAAATACATACCCTAAAGGTCAGTTACATCTGCTGGAAGTCACTTCAGTTCTAATCATTCCATGTGATGAATCATTTTCGAGTTTAATGGTTTTTCCCAAAATTAGCATTCAATAGCTGGGCCAGCCACTGCCCGAATCAAACTTAATGTCAGAATCAAAGAGTTCGTTGTCGCAACCGGCACAATTGTAAACACCATTTTCTTTATTCTTATTAAACTCACCCGTATATTAATATATTCAACTATCTGAACATCGTCTTACAAAGTCAATGAAAAATAGTTACCTCTTTATTTTTATTTAATTGCTTTTATAACGGGTGGAGTGAGATAAATATTAGCAGCCAGTCTTCCAATTACGAATGATAATGTAGCGGCTACAGCACCAACCAAATCAACATATTTAATTGATATGAACAGCACCAATACAATTGCTATAAATTCAATGGCAGTACCAATGGTTATAGGATAGGTGGTTTTATTGCTTACAAGAGCAGATCGCTGCAAACTTATTAAAACTGTTAAGA
>RCNB010002558.1_pt1 | contig 11127 bp, 11 predicted proteins | sample 2041321 | NCBI WGS metagenome assembly RCNB01 (sample SAMN09708232, study PRJNA481090) | Marine sediment metagenome, whole genome shotgun sequencing project.
CCTTCTGTTACAGTATCTACGAATTGATCAATGGAATAGAATACTCAATAAGTGAAATTCACAATAGAAATGATATTGTTTACATAGGTAGGCAACAAAAAAGTATTTGCATTTTTTTCTTACCCAAGAACACCAGTCATTAGGAGCTCTGTCTATAAAATATAGACAGGGTTTTCTATTTATAGATTAATCGCGCCATGTTTTTTCCTGCCTACCAAGCAATCAAACCAGGAAAAGCGCGCTCTGTGAGTCCAATAAATACAACCTACTTCACGGAATCATCTAGTTAAGTATTGGATGGTCTACAGTTCAACTACCCTAAACGATACTCTAACAAAAACAACTTCTCTTGATAGCCAGAAAAAATGATATTGCACCATAAATCATTTAAAACCGTATATCATGAAGTCACAAAAATTTACCTTAAACCTAATAGCTCTTGTTTTAGGATGCTATGCCTTCGGCCAAAATGCAACAAAAGAGTTCCCAGTTTCGATTAAAAAAGAATTCTCAATCCACGAAAATGTACAACAGCATACAGATGCGATTTTCGATAGCCTTGTAAAAATTCGGAGAGACTTTCATAGGTATCCTGAAATATCGGAAAATGAAAAAAGAACTTCAGAAAAGGTGGCAGCGTATTTAGAGTCATTAGGCCTTGAAGTTAAAACCAATATTGGCGGTTATGGCGTCGTAGGAATTTTAAATACTGGTAAACCAGGTAAAAAAATTGCCTGGCGTGCAGATATTGACGCAATGGCATCCGACATTCCTGATGTTGTTGATTTTCCATCAAAAAATGAAGGTGTTCGCCATATCTGTGGACACGATGTGCACGCCACAATAGGACTTGGAATTGCAAACGTTCTAGCTAGTCAAAAAGAGAACCTAACGGGTACAGTTTACTTTATTTTTCAACCTGCAGAGGAAAAAGCCATAGGAGCTAAAATGATGATAGCAGATGGGTTATTTAATCTGATTGAACCAGACGAAATTTACGCCCTACACATAACTGTAGACCCTGTTGGTACAATAGTTACTAAATCAGCAAATGTATTTCCTCATATTACGATTATTGACATTGAATATGAGGCTTCCAATAACCCAAAAGCTGTAGTTAATTTTACAAAAGAATTAATGAGTAGTGCTCAAACATATAGATCAAATACTAAATTTTGGGATTTCAGTAATGCATTTAAACCTGAGTTAGGAGTACTTAATCCAAATACAATTTATAAAGATTATGTTGCTTTAGTGAGTGATTTTGATGTTAAGAAATCCAATGATAAGTTAAAAGTAAGAGTGGAAGTTCTTGCCAGTGATAAAGAACAATTGACTTCGTTTTTAGCATCGATTAAAAATAAAATTGAAACTTCTAAGTATTCCAAAGAGCTACTATCTATCAAATTTGATTTTGAGGAAGATATGCCTGTTTTTTTTACGCCATTGAATAACCAAGAACTGACCAATGAAACTATGAAAAGTATTTCTAGCATATATGGAAAGCAAAGTGTTATTACTCTTTATGGAATAATCCCTTTTCAATTTAGTGATGATTTTGCATATTTTCAGGAATCGGTACCAGGGGTCTATTACTTTTTGGGTGGGTCAAATTATGAGAAGGGAATTATTGCAATGAATCATACATCAACCTTTGCTGTAGACGAAGAATGCATCAGAACAGGTGTTAATTATTTTTCTTCGATGATTATTGAAAGACTTAACAATCCAGAACAATTATAACTAAGGTTATTGAATAAACATCCCATCCTAACAATTAAGAACACCTTTAAAAATAAAACCAAGAAAAAGTATATTTTCTTCTTAATAATCATTCTATCTCAATTAACAGTAGGAGGTTAGCTGAACTGTGAGCTTTTAAAAGCTGTTTCAAAATGTTACAAGGCATGCCAACTTTACAACCAAGAGGGTATGCATCAACAAGCGTCTTATGCATCCCAAAGACATTAATCTGATGCTTATTTCAATCGGTTGCTTTTCTAAAAAGAGGGAAGCTCATTGAATGGAAGGAACTCATGGACAAAGCCGTGGAGTTAAATCCAGAACAGCATCTATCGTATAGGGTTTGGCGCCAATTTTCATTTCTTCATAATTATGAAGAAACAATCAAAGATTTAGAGGAACTTTCCGAAATAAAGGGAACACAGTTTATTGGTGTAGGACAAAGCGGCGATCACGATTTACTGACAAAAAAGAAAAAGCTATCTAAATAATAGAAACTGCAATGACCAATTAAGATTACTATGTAAGACTTTACAAGCACTAAAACTACAAATAAATAATAAATCACGAAGCTATAGGTTTCCTATTATACTAATTCCAACATTCTCATTTATACTGCTTCCACTTTGACTGAATACTGGGGTTAAGTCCTATACTACCGCATAATTCTGTTGCGTTTGTATAACAATTAAAACCACCCACATAATGTCTTTTTTTATCTCTATTTCTAACATGGTCATCAAAAGTTCTAACAAATTTTGATGCGATAGATAAAAAACAAAACTTTTTTTGCGACACATTTTAATACCTTACGTTATAGTAATAGTAACCTATCAATGAAACCTTTTTGAACGAGAAGACACTCATACAAGAATGTAATAAGAACAATTATTCTGCACAGTTGTCTGTGTATAATGGATACAAGAACATGATGTTCAATACTTGCCTACGCATTGTAAAAAGCAAACATGATGCAGAAGATATTGTGCAAGAATCCTTTGTCAAAGGATTTCAAAAGATGGGTCAGTTAAAAGAGGAAATAAATTTAGGAGCGTGGTTGAAAAAAATTGCAGTGAATACATCTTTAGATTTTGTTCGAAAACGAAAGAATGAATACTGGATTGAGGAAAGTTTTATTATTGAAGCTAGAGAAGAAGAATTTTTAATTGACGAAGAAAAAGGAATAGCTATTCAATTAATTAAAGATTGTCTGGAAGATATTAAAGAGAAGTATCGCATTATTCTAGTGTTATATATGATTGAGGATTACAATCATAGAGAGATTGGAGAAATGCTCCAATTAAAAGAAAGTACTGTTAGAAATCAATACAGGAGAGGTAAAAATATCCTGATTGAAATGATTCAAAAAAGAACCAAAAATGAAATTAAAAGAACACATACAAGCGCATAAAAACGAATTTGATGATCAGCCTATTTCAACAAAAGCAGATCAATTGTTTGAAGCTAGGTTGAAACAAGAGTTCCACCAACCTAAAAAAGGAAAATTGGTGTATTTAAAATACATTTCTGTTGCCGCAAGTATAGCGCTATTAATTACAGCAGCATTTTGGTTTACAAATGAAGAAAAACAAGAGAAAAAAGAACAAATATTAGTCAATCTAACAAATGAATCAACTGGAACTCGACTGGAAGCTGTATACGAGTTTAATGATGCCTACAAAAAAGAAGACGATCAAATTATTAAGGTCTTAATTAAAACCTTGTTAGAAGATAAAAATGCAAATGTAAAAATAGCTATAATAGATGCTTTGTTACAATTTCCTCAAAATGACAAAATACGTCAAAGCCTTATTCTAGCTGTCGAACAAGAAAAAGAACCATTGGTGCAAATAAAGTTAATTAACTCATTGAGTGTTTTGAGAGAACATCGTGCACAAAAACCTCTCGAAAAAATCATTAATAATAAAGAAACATTTCAAATAGTCAAAAACAATGCAACATTGGCTATGATCAAATTAAAGCAATAAAAATGAAAAGAATAAACACAATCTTAGTAGTGCTATTATTCACAGTAATATCTGTAAATGCACAAGAAAAAAGGATAAATTTTAGCTCAGGAACTTTAAAAATATATTCGTCAAAGAATTTTATTATCAAAGGATATGATGGCGACGAAGTTGTAATTAAAAGCTTACATGGAAATAAATCTTCCAGTTTTTTTACAGACAGAAAAAATATTGGCTTTAGCGCAAAGAACTCCCCTTCCAGAAGTTATATTAATGGTACAGTAACTGGTAACAAAAATTATTCATTCCCCTTAAACAATGATAGTATCAAAAGTGGGCGAGTTTTTTTCTTTAATGATGAAAAAAGAAAAAAAGGATTACAAAGATTGGGTAAAAATCAAGAAAATTTAGAAAATGGAATCTATTTTACTATTGAACAAAATAATGAAGAATTGATTTTTAAGGATATTAGTGAAAAGGATCAATTTAGAATGTTTACTAACGAGAGTTATGAAATTATGATTCCTAATGCTATCAAATTAAATTGGCATACTGACTTATTTGAGGATGAGGAAATAGGTCAAAGGACAATGAGATTTTTCAATTCAAAAGCATCTGCAATATCTAATTTTAGTGGAGAAGTTGAAATCTCTTCAACTTTAAACAATATGAAATTAGAAGATGTAACAGGTCCGGTTTCAATTAATTCAATGGGGGGAAACATAACAATATCTTTTGACAAAAAAACACCTAAAAAATTATATTCCATTTACAGTAATGATGGATTTATAGATGTTAAGCTACCTTCAGATTCTGATGTTTTAGTTGATGTAGAAGGGGAAGCGATATATAGTGATATCGATTTTAAAGTGCTAAATGAAAAAGATGAGCCAGGAAAGCAAAAAATGCGTTTAAAGCTGAAAACCGGAAAGGTTAAAATGAAATTAAATGCAGGATTAGGAAGTATTTATTTGAGAAATAATTAACAACCTATCACAGAACAATACTATGAAGAATAAGTTGATGATTATTGTATTGGTATTTCTGATGATTACCTGCAAACCCGAATTGAAAAAAGCAGTCTATTATGAATCTGTTAACGGTAAAATATTTACGTTAGCAGCGTATGAAAATATTAAAATTAAAATGTTAGAGCGAGGGGAAATAAAGGAAAATTTTCTATCAACCGAAGAGCGTAATGATTCAACTTTAATTAGTTTCGATACCTATGTTAAATCTGACAGAGTAAATCCTTATAAACATATCGATAAATGGTTAGGTAAAGAATTGCCTTTAGAAAAATTAAAAAACATCAATGGAAACGAATTTACTCTTGAATCATTGAATGGAAAACCAACTTTGGTTAATTTTTGGTTTGTAAATTGTCTGCCTTGCATTGAGGAAATGCCTCAATTAAATAGATTGAAAGAAAATTATGGAGATAGAGTGAACTTCTTAGCTGTAACATTCAATACTAAAAGTAAGGTTGATGATTTTTTATTACGTACAACTTTTAATTTTACTCATGTTGTTGATGCCAAATTTGAAATGGATAAACTAGATAATAAAAGCTATCCGTTGAATATTTATTTAGATAGGAATGGTATAATAAAATCATATCAAGGGTTTCTTTCTGAAGAGCTAAATGTTGGAATGAACAAAGAATTGGAGAAATTACTTGAACCAACAAAGGTTTGAGGTAAAAAATAATCCTTAAAAAGAACTGAGTTAAAACATCAAACGTAAGAAGTATATAGTTCAATTAAACCTTATCTCCACTTAATTGAACTAGTATAATTATTCCCACCTTTAATTAGACTTTTTTATTACTTATCAATCTTTTGCCTTCAAGTGTCATCTAAAACCTTGTTTTTCTGGAAATTGAAAAGTTTTTCATACCAAAAACACCTACAAATCGTTATTACTTTATAAATAACACCATCGGTTACAAAGGAGTATCATTGTCATATTCCAAAGTACTAGATAATGAAAAATTCATCATGAGAATAAAAGTATTTTTAAGAATAATATTCTTATCGTTAATAATCATTTCTTGCTCATCTAGTGATGATGATGTTACCGAATCACTAGTATATCCTTCTTTTGGTTCAGAAATAGAAGTTACCATAAATGACTTGTCATTTGATGCAATGGAACCTTTCTTATCGCCGAATGGAAACTATTTGTTTTTTAATAATCTAAATGACGGTATAAATACAAAACTGTATTATGCTACTCAAATTAATGATTCAATCTTCAATTTTACGGGAGAGCTAATAGGTGCAAACCAAACAACATCACCTCATTTAGATGCTGTGGCTGATATGGATTCTAATGGGAATTTTTACTGGACATCAACAAGAAATTATCCTAATGAATTGAATAATCTCTTTCACGGAATTTTTAGAAATGGGAGTGTTAATGATATTGAAAGGGTACAAGGAGATTTTAATATGAATACTCCAGGTTGGCTTGTAATGGATCACGGAATAAGTTTAGATGGGCAATTTTTGTACTTCAACAACGCAAGGTTTGATGAAGCAAATTGTCAAGGTCCATGCGAAACAATATTAGGAGTTGCTCAAAAAAACAATACTTCGGAGTTTAGTACGCTTCCAAATTCTGCATCAATCTTACAAAATATCAATGACTCAGATTATGTTTATTATGCACCCTGCATAAGTAGTGACAATCTGGAATTGTACTACACGAGGTACTTAAAAGGACAAATTACTTCAGAAACGATTTTTGAAATATGCGTAGCAATAAGAAGTAATTCTTCATCAGAATTTTCAATTCCAAAAGTTTTGTTTTCAGAAGTCATTTCAGATTTAATAGAAGCCCCAACGCTTACTATAGATAAAAACATCATTTACTATCATAAAAAGACCTCCGATTCACATAAAATTATGATGAGATATCGAAATTCTATTTAAACTGAGGACTACAAATAACTGAGGTGAAAAACTAACTTTAAGAAGTTAATAGTTCAATCAATCCTATTTACGATTAAATGAACTTTGTTTAATTAAACCCACTTTTAATAAGACTTTGCTACTAAAAGAAAAGGCGTAGCTCTTGGCACAAGAAAAGGGTCGTATAAATATACTCTTGAGCAAATAGTTACTGGTGAGATCCTATATAAAAGATATAAAGAACATAGGTTACCATTATTATCTGTAATCACCAAAATGAAATCAATCCTAACTTTAGTACTCTTCATTTTCATCATAAATGTTGAAGCACAAAACTCTAAAAATAATCCAATTGAAAATTTTGAAAGTCTGTGGTCTGAGTTTAATCTTCGTTATGCGAACTTTGAATTGAAATCTGTTAGATGGCAAGATATTTATGACCAGTATCGTCCTCAGATTAACAAAAAATCTACATCTAATGAATTGTTTGATGTTAGTTGTAAAATGCTACAGGAATTAAAAGACGGACACGTTACTTTAGAAGGCGAGACCAATATCGGAGACAGAGACTGTGGAGTTCCATATAGCTATCATCTTGAAGATGAATTTGGAGATATCGAAAATCTAGTGCCAGTCATACTCAAAACGCTTAAGATTCAAAATTTTTCATCCCTGAGCAAAAAGATTGGAAAAGGCTTTATTCGCTTTGCTTCGTCTAAGGATTACGGCTATTTGATTATTAGTGATTTTGAAGGTTTTGCCATCGGAGAAATAAAAAGGTCAATGAAAGTTGCAATGAACCGGTTTGAAAATAAAAAAGGACTTATAATAGACATTAGACTGAACGGAGGGGGAAGTGATGAAAGTGCTTATAAAATAGCGGGATGGTTTGCGGACGAAAAAAGATTGGGGCATTACAAAAAGACAAGAATTAAAGGAACTCAAAATTTTTCTGAATTAGAATCTTGGTACTTAAATCCGATAGGCAAAAAACAATTTACTAAACCTATAATAGTTTTAACAAGCGATTGGACTGCAAGTGCAGCCGAAGTTTTCCTGCTGGCCATGAAAGAGTTACCATATGTAAAACTAGTTGGAAATAGAACGGAGGGCATTTTTTCCGATATGCTTGAATTTAACCTGCCTAATGGTTGGAGCGTATCACTCTCTAATATGCAATTTTTCTCAAGCAAAATGGTAAATTTCGAAGGCTCGGGAATTGAGCCAGATGTTAAAGTATTAAATTATAAAAAAGATAGCTATGATACTGTATTACTTAAAGCTATTGAGTTGCTGGACAAAACCACAGATAATAACAACTCATTTAAAAAGTCTAAGTGATCTCTCTAAACTTTAATATTTGTTTATTAAAATAATACTATAAGCATTAAGAAGTAGCGCTGCAAAGTTCAAATTAACCCGTTTCCTACTTATTTGAACTAGTGCATTTAGTCCCACCTTTTAACTAGACTTTTCTCAAATTACCCAACAGTGTCTCTTAAAATATGGTGCCAATGGACTTTACCAATTGGTCTATTGTCGCCAGTAAGTAAGCATTCATGTAATTATTGTAATGCACACATATTCTTACTTCAGCTATACATTATACTTATTTTACAAAGTTCATAAAGGTATATTGATCAGAACCCATAAATACGGATTTAACTAAACATGCTTTTTGAAACCATTTAAAACTACTCCTAAATCTAGCTTTATTGTTTACAATTTCCTCTTGTGTAACTAACAAGGCAAATGTAGGTACAAGGTGTGGCCAGATGTTAGTTATTGTTAGAATTCTTGTGCTATGGATAGACGTTAGAATATTACGAATATAAAATGGGTATTTGTAAGCATACGATATACACCTACCGTACTAAAGATAAAAAAAAGCAATCTCATTAAGTATATTAATAAAAACGAGAACAAAGATGAAGAACACTATTAATCTTAGCATAATACTATTTGCATTTTTAACAGGAACCAGTTTTAGTTTTGCACAAGATATATCAGAAACAGAGAAAATAATCAAATACTTAGAAAGTACTATTGAGTATAGTGATAAAATAATTGTCAGCAATACAGCACAAGAGGTAGCAGCATTAGACATCATCAAAAACAGGTTGGTATTTGAAACTGGCGAGAATTATGGTAGTATCCTTCGAGAACAATATTTTATAAATTCAGACAATAAACTTACACCTTTTAAGACTGCAACTGATATTTTATCTTCGAATGAGTTTATAGAAAGTATAAAAACAAAAAAATTTAAATTAAGTACTGAAGAAGATGGTGTAGCTTTTCAAACCATGTTAAAGTTGATAGATACTGAACCCGGTTTTGGCTTCTTTAAAGAAAATCTTAGTTGGTATTTTATTAGGTCTAAGTTCTTTGATGATATTAGGGCTTATGTGGTTGTCACAAACACAGAAGGGCAAATATCATCAATTGTTTACAAGAAAAAACTAATGAAAGAAGTGCCAAAAATACTTCAAAAAATAGGTGCATATATTCCTCAAAATAAGGATTCAGAAAAAAGCATTATTTCTAAAAAAGACAGCACCTATATGCATAATTACTTGCTCGATAAGGTTAATTGTGTTTTTGAAATTTCCCCTCGTAAATTTTATTCAGTAAATAAAAAATCTGCTCCTTCGATTTTTGAATGTGCATTTACGATTAGTACGGATGACGATGTGACATCAAAACACCGATTTATGCTTGTTAGCAATTCTAAAGAATATCTAAAACCTTCGAGAGATGAGATTTTAAAAATGCCATTTTCTTAGAGTATTTACAAGAACAACATAAAATAAAGACAGAAGAAGATGCTAGATTGTTTCAGGATTTATTAGATAATCTTACGCTATTTAGCTCATCCAATAATGATGTCAAAACTTTTTACAATAAAGAGAATATATGGGTATTTGTTAGAGAAAAAAGTTTTGGGGATTTAAAAGGGTACATACTGAAAATAGATGTGGAATATAGAATTTCTTATATAGAATATACTACCATTTCTGACGAAAATATTGCCAGAATAAAAAAGAAAAATTCTAATCTTAAAGTGGATTAAATTATAAATTAGTGAGACGATGGAGCAATTCGGAAAATATAAAATAGCAAGAAGGATTTGAGGTAGAAATATGTTTTGATGTCGATGTGTTCAAGGCTAATGGAATTTCGACATATACGAGATTAAAAAAATATGTGAACGGAAGGTTTGCCATTCCCAACAGAAGACCATGCCATAAAAATGGCAAAGGCAGCCTTTGAGATACTACAGATTGTGGAGAATGCCAAGTCTGAAAAGGAAACCGATTTTTCATTTAACGTGCGTATCAGGATCAATACAGGGCACCTAGTGCTTTTGCTTTAATTTGTATTCCATTATGAATCTCGAAAAACACAAAATAGTTAAAGCAATGTTAAAAACATACAGACCTGTCTGTTTATTTAAATTTTATGCTATATTTGTCCTATGAGAAAATTAGGCGTGAAAGAACGTATCATTGAAACAGCTTCAGATTTGTTCTATAACCAAGGGTATAACCAGACAGGTATAAATCAGATTATAGACGAGGCAGGCGTCGCCAAAGCTAGCATGTACCAACATTTCAGGTCTAAGGAAGATATTGCTGTAGCTTATTTAATTGCAAGACATACGATGTGGATGGGAAAATTAGAGGAGTCTGTTTCAAAAGAGAAAAGTTCTAAAAGGAAAGTTATTTGCGTTTTTAATTATCTAACAGAGTGGTTGACAGAAGTTAATTTCAGAGGCTGTGGATGGCAGAATATCATTACCGACCTTCCTGCGCATCATAATAAGATTAAGGACCAGGCCATATTTCATAAAAACGAACTGAGGAGCTGGTTACAAAAAGAACTCGGTAAAGAAGAAGAATTCACTAACAAAGAAGCGAAAGAATTGGGCGACGAAGTTATGGTTTTGATTGAAGGGGCAATCATTCTTTCGCAAATTCAAAAAGACAATTGGCCAATTGTGACGGCAAAAAAAGCATGTAAAAAAATATTAGCATAAATATTTTTTTATAACAATTACAGACTTGTCTGTACGTATGTATTATGATGCATTAAATAAAAAATTAAATAGGCACAATCAAAATAAACAGACTTGTCTGTATGATGTATCAATCTAAGAGATATTAATTACACATCATATAGTTAAGTCATTACTAGAAAAAAATGAAAAAGATAGTTCCCCCTTTTACAAAAAAAACAGCTACACAAAAGGTTCAAGCAGCAGAAGATGCTTGGAATAGCAAGAATTCAGAAAAAATATCCTTGGCATACAGCATAGACTCCCAATGGAGAAATAAAGATCAATTCTTTGTTGGACGAAACGCTATAGTTGCATTCCTATCCAACAAATGGAAAAAGGAATTAAACTACAAACTTAGAAAGCACCTCTGGTCTTTCACAGACAACAGAATATCGGTACGGTTTGAGTACGAATGGCAAGATGCACTAACGGGTCAATGGTA
>RCNB010007660.1_pt1 | contig 11127 bp, 11 predicted proteins | sample 2041321 | NCBI WGS metagenome assembly RCNB01 (sample SAMN09708232, study PRJNA481090) | Marine sediment metagenome, whole genome shotgun sequencing project.
TATCAGGACACCCCTGTCACCCAGGCTGTATAATCCAATGTAGCAATGTTTACCCTAGAAAAGATGGCACTGAACACGTGTCCTGTATAGAGTACGAGTCAACATGGGCTTTCGGAGCAAATTGTGGCATAGATAACCTTGATGACATCGCTGAAATGATATGGCAATGCAATGACTATGGTCTAGATACTATTGAAGCGGGTGGCGCCATTGCTGTAGCTATGGAAGGCGGGCTTTCGAGTTTCGGAGATGGAAAGAAGGCGATTGAGCTGATGAAAGAGATAAAGAAAGGGTCTGTGCTTGGACGTGCTCTTGGCTGTGGCGCGGCGACAATTGGGAAAGTGCTTGGAGTTAGCAGGATTCCTGGTGTTAAGGGTCAGAACATGGCAGCATATGAGCCACGTGCGCTCAAAGGAATGGGTGTAACATTTGCTACAACCCCGATGGGTGCTGATCATACTGCTGGTTTAACTGCTGCAGCTGAACTTGCGGCCATGGGAGGTCCCCTTGATCCATTTGGTACTGAAAAGGCTGATGTATCAAGGTCAATGCAAGAGATATCTGCTTTCTGGGATTCTACTGGGTATTGTCTCTTCGTCTTTTTCGCTACCGCTGATCCTGAGGATTTGAAGGCTCTTGTGGAAACATGTAACGCTGTTCAAGGTTCAAACTGGACTCTCGAAGATATTGGTAAAATTGGGCGAGAAGTTATCAATATTGAGAGAGCTTTCAACAAAGCTGCCGGTTTCACTAAAATGGATGATAGAATTCCCGAGTTCATGAGGTACGAGAAGCTTCCTCCTCATAACAATGTATTCGATGTCTCAGATGATGAGCTTGACAAGGTACATGGATAAATCTAATCCCTTCTTTTTTTATGCTTATAATCTGTTTCAATCTTTATGGGAAATTGAGGGAAAAACGTTTCTCGCCTTTGCTTTAAAATGGTTGATGAATAATGATTGATATAGAGCTACGACTATTTGGGGATCTGCGACTACATTTAGACGTTGAACTCGGAAAGGGACATATTATGAAGGTAGATGATGGTTCAACTATCAAAACTGTTATTTGCCTGTTAGAGATTCCGATTGATGATACTAAGATTATTCTTGTTAATGGTAGAGCTAAGAACCTCGATTATATTCTATACAATATGGATAGATTAGCTATCTTTCCTCCCGTTGCAGGTGGATAAAATCATCGATTAGGCGCATGAGATTCGACTTTCATTACAGGGATTCTTTCTTCTCCATGTAAATTACATACGGCTGGAAGGTTGGGCTTGCCTTACTTCCTTGATAATCCGTCTCCTTGAATCCAACAGACCTGTAAAGACCCTGCGCTGCAACCGCATACTTAGGCGTATTAAGATAGAAGGTAGAACAGTCTAACTCTCTACCAACTTCTAAAAGTTTATTGAGCATCAGCCTCCCATACCCTCTTCCTCTATACTGGGGATTATTGTACATCCGTTTGATCTCTCCAGTCTCATCGCTTACCATCCTTACTGCTCCCATACTAGCAACCTTTCCGTCATCTTCTATTATGAGAAGATTACCTTTTGGAGGTTTCAGGCTTGTTAGGCGATGCGTATCACCTTCAGGGTCATCAATCAATTCATGAGCAGTTTTTCCAACCAATGAAAAGAGGTCTAGATTGTAATTCTCTTTGTACTGATCTGCCATCCAGTGAGCATAATCAATGTTCATCTGTCGGTAATCTTCCATGTGAACATCAGGATCAAACTGTAGTATTTTGGGCAATCAATCCATTCCTCAAAGCGTACATATAGCTAGTCTTAGGGTGATGTGAGGATAAAATCATCGATTATAATGGTATTTCGAGGGTGTTTCTCACACTCGGTATATTTTTATTTATAGACATAGGGTTTTTCTCTCGTCAAACGGTTCTAAGAGTAGTGTAAAAACACTTTTAAGCACTGAACAGAGAGATGTAGCGAAATGGTGGAACGTAAGTCAACGGGATTATTTACCCTTGGAATATTATCGATGATTGTAACGCACGCGCTTGTACATGCCGCGGGGAACCTCAGATCGACCCTGTACCCTATTCTGATGAACGAGTTCCAGTTGACCAACTTCCAGATAGGCATCATAGCGGCCGTGCCCCCGTTAACCCAGGCCGTGTTCAGCATACCCGCGGGGTGGGTTAGCGACAGGTACGGTGCGAAGAAGATCATAATCGCCAGCTTGGTCATGGCGGGGACCGGTGCATTGTTGGCCGGTGTGGCGGCCAACGCCTGGGTCTACATCCTGGCGTCAGTGTTTCTCACCCTTACATCTACGTTCTACCATCCGCCTAGCCACGTCTACTGTGCCATAGCGGTTCCGAAGGATGACAGAGCCAAGGCCATGGGTATGCTTAACGCTGGTGGCACCTTTGGTATATCATTGGGCCCACTATCCATCACGGTTCTCATGGGGATGCTCTTTTTCACTTGGAGGCAGCTGTACCTTTTCTGGGTGCCGCTTATCCTCCTCGGAATCGTGCTTATGCTGGTTGTAAAGACCGACAAGTACGTGAACGGCGAGAACGGGAACGCCCACACTGAACATGTCGAGGAATCGGACCCTGATGAGGCCGAGTCGTTGCTCACACGGGAGTTCATCACCTACATCAGCTCAAGGGGCGTGAGGATGTTCGCGGGTAGCATGCTCGGCGCGTTCCTGAGCATCTACCTGAGCACCGTGAGGGGGTTCACTATATCCCAGCTTGGCCTGATGTTTGGCATTGGCGGCGTCTTTGGGCTCGTGATCTCACCCATCGGTGGATACATGGCAACCAGGTTCGGGGAGAAAAGGTGGATCTTGTTCAGCCAGGGCGTAGGCACGGTATTCCTGATTGGGGCCTTCTTCACGTCAGGGGTCTACCCCTTCATAGCCATGTACCTTGCCTACAGGTTCTGCGGTATCATATCCATGCCGGCCATGGCTGCCATCACTGCCAGGCTTTCGCCTCCGGGTCAGATGGGCATGGGGTTCGCGTTGAGCTTCATGCCTAGCGCCATCACTGGCATAGTGGGGCCAGTTTTCGCGGCCTGGATCGCCGACAGCTACGGGTACTTCCCAATATTCATGGTGGCGGGTGTCATCCTCGTACTGGGTTTGGGCCTGTTCGCGTTGGCGGTCAAGGACTGAGTTTCCATCGGAGGAGGTTTCCCTCCATTTCGATGTCAATCTGTTTTTCGTCGTAGAGGTAGCCCAGGTAGGCCATAATCGTCATGTGGATGAGGTAGTACTGCTGGACAACGGTTAGGTCTAGCCCGTAGCCGGTGCATAGCTCCGACATAACCCACTCGGTTGTCTTGGGCTCGTCAAGAAGGGCCTTGATATCCTCGATGATGCCCAGTGTGGTGGCTACGTTTTTTACCACAAGTCCTCTGATGTCATCAACGGGCTTGGTGTGGGCCGGGATGAACCTGCTGCACTCAATCCCCTTCAGCCTGTCAAGGGTCTCAAGGTGGTTCCCCACGTCCTGGACCACCGGTATCCTGTACTTGTCGATGACCCTCTCGGAGAAAACGGTGTCGGCGCAGAAGAGGACTTCGTCCACGAGTACCCCGACTTGGTTGAAGCAGTGACCCGGCAGGGGTATGATCTCCACCTCCAGGTCGATTATCTCCCGTTTTCCCGGCTCGATGATGTGGTCCACGGGCGACGGTTTGGCTAACACGAACTTGTTTCTCAGGTCCCTGATGGGTGTGGCACCGTGGAACAGGTAGATGGGCTCCAGGATGGGGTTCTGGATGATCCCTGACTCGATGGAGGGCGCATAGACTTGGGCCTTCAGGTTTCTAGTAAGATAGTCGTTGCCCCCGAAGTGGTCGGCGTGGCTGTGGGTGTTGATGATGGCCTCAAGCCTGAGCCCCTCGGCCTCCAGGGCTTTCCTGATGTTCCTGCCCGAGTCCCTGTCCAGCCCCGTGTCGATGACGGAGCACCTTTCCCCGTTCCGCAGGACGCCGATGTTGACGGCGCCTGGGATGTACGCGACGTTGTCGGTTACCGCTACAAGCTCCAAGATTGTCACTCCCATGAATGTGGGGTGTCAGAGTGAAAAGCTTTGATGAAAATGTGTGTGGTCTGGTTAAACAGATTCTTCAGTAGAGCTACTTATGGCGCTTTATGCGGTCTACCTTGCGTTCGTTTTTCCTGTAGGCGAACTTGCGGCTGGTGTTAATCTTTGTGCGGTGAAACTGGTATCTGTCACCGTCCTCGGTTGCCATGGCGGCGTAGAAGGCGTCATAATCGATGTCCTTTAAATGGAGTTTATTGATTAGGTCGTTGAGCTCCAACTGTCTCTCGTTTTCTGCGCCATCAAACTTATCTGAGTACTGGTTATACGCGGCCATGAACTTGAAGTCCATCCCTTCAAAACTTCGCTTCTCTACTGTTTCACTCATACTGTTACGTCCGAACAGGTATCTTTCAACGTCACCCCATTTGAAGATTCTGATCATATATGACGGCCCATTCAGGTGATCATTCATCGATGATTGATAAAATGGTAGCCCAGGAGATAATGGGGTCTAGGTACGCGCGCTAAGTAAACCACACCGCTTACACACACCTTTATAGAATTAGTAACTTATTGTGGGACTTTTTCAGTAAAAAACACACAGAGAAGTGACAGAAATATAGAGTTATCTATTGCCTTTCCAGAGGAGGTCAAAGAGTACTCGGTAGCTCTGGACTATTGATGAGTAGTTTGTCCACAACCCGTATACGTTGTTCTTGTCGTTAGCCATGAGCAGGATCATCTCCCCCTTGTCGTTGATGAAGAACCCAGGCATCTCCTCGCCTTTCATGTACGCAAAGTCGCCATCACCGATGTCAAGCTGGTCCATGACGTAGCTGCTTGTGGGGGAGTAGTTTGTCATGAGCCTCATCATAAGGCCCTCGTTCTCCACCTTCTCCTCGGCGTCGTCCAGGAACGGGGTGTTGTAAAGCCAGATCAGGTTGTTATCTGAGACCACCATGTTGAAGCTGGACTCGCTTCCATGGAGAAGCTCGTTTAACCTCACACTGATATGTTTCTTTCCCTCGAGAACCTGGAATGTCTCCTTAGTGTGGCTGACGGATTCAGGCTCTGGCAGGCTTGCCCAGATCTTCAAAAGCTGGGCCTTATTCTTCTCCATCTCGAATATCTTCTGGCGGCGTTCCTCGATGAGATTAGTGAGAACGTTCTCGAATGGAACAGCGATGAACTTCATAGGTCTCTCCATGATCCTGCTGACAAGTCCCTGGGACTCCAGCCTCTTCAGGATCTTGTATCCCTCCGTCCTATGGACTCCGAGGGCCTCTGCGATGCTCTGGGCCTTGTGACCCCCGAACCTGGCAAGGTAAAGGTAAACCCTGATCTCGTTCTTGTTTAGTTTGAACTTGCTTAGCGCCTGATCTACTTCTTTGAGAGCGTTTATGTGGTCAAGTGTATCGGATTTGATAGAGTTCCTGTTCGTGGATTTTGTGTAAACTGCTAGAAGGTCAAGTTCATCGGCCTTAAGCTCGCTTTTCTTCTTTGATTTCTTTTCGAGAGAAAGTTGTCCAACCGTCATTATTTTTCAGCCAGATCAAATACCTGTCAAAAATACCTAAAAGGAATCTGGAGATATGATCTAGATTCTGCGTCCATATTCTTAGGGCTGGTTTTCCGTCCTGAAATAGGCCAACGAGAGTATTCTCCAAAGATACTGTATTATTGATTTGTGTGGAAAAAAACCCACATTCAAGGCGTGAAATGGTGTGATTTGTGGTATTTTTTCACTACAAACAGGGGATGACCTCGTTTTTATTAAAAACTTTTATTTGTTAAAATGAGTACCAAAGTGATCCAAAACAGGTTAAACCCATGAACTGTCCATTTTGCGGCTCTAGCGAGCTTCGGACCCTTGAGACTAGGGACTCGCCAAACAACATGAACAGGAGAAGGAAGGAATGCGCCAACTGTGAACGCCGCATCACCACGTATGAGTACGTTGAGCTCGTCGAGTTAATGGTAAAGAAAAAGGACGGGAGGCTTGAGAGGTTCAACCTTGACAAGATCGTTAAGGGTTTGCAGAAGGCAGCTGAGAAGCGCCCCATTTCCCCTGACCAAATCAGGGATATTGCGGAGAAGGTCAGGCAAGATATCCTCAGCGAGGGCAAGGAGGTCATCTCCAGCACCGAGGTTGGTGACAGGATAATGATGCATCTTAAGGAGTTAGATTACGTCGCCTATGTCAGGTTCGCGTCGGTTTACAGGGAGTTCAAAGAGCCAAAGGATTTCGAGAAATTGATGAAAGAGGGTTAGGCTTTCCACCAGTTGACTTTCTCGTCGTTGACCACGGCGATTATGAAGGCTTTCCGCACCGTGCTCGCCAGCCTACCGGCTTTAACGATTTCCGCCGCTGAGATCATTTCTTCCTCTTTCATGATCTGGACCACGTATGGTGCATGGTCCCTTCCTGGCCCCTCCTCGTAGACCGCGAAATCGCAGCCGTACTTGATCCCAGGAGTAACCACGAAGCCCCTGTCCCTAAGTTCACGGTAAACCAGGTTTTTGTCCTTGAAGCCATCGAAGGTTGACTCAAAAATCTTCCTCAGTTTCCCCTTGGGCAGGTTTTTTCCCTGTCTCTGCACCTTGACCTCTTTTTTTTCGAGCAAATATAGGGCCTCGACGGGGTCCAGTAGGAGAGGTGCATCAAAATCCTCCGTTGGTCTAGGTATTCCAAGTGGCTTCCCGAAGAACCGATCATTGAATAACTGTCTAGCCTGTTGAGGAGACCACACGATAAGTCGGTTATCATCAAGAAGCTCGGCAACAGTCTTTCCTGACACGGGTGTTCAGCCCTATAGGGCGATGATACGTATGAGGTCTGCCGCGTCCCTCACGGTATCAACAAGCTCCTCAAGTTGATTAATTGTGTCTTTGAGCATGATGATTATGGGAAAAGGCGCGCCGCTGGTGATGATGTCCATCTCAACCTGTACATGAATGGTATCCACTTTTCTTTCAAGCTCATCGATTTCCCTAGTGAACCCAATGGATTTCTCGCTGTTAAAGCCGAGGCTCATCATTGCCTCGCGTAGCTTGATCAGTGAATCGAAGGCAAGGTCGGCAACCTCTATGACTTTTTCTGCTGTACTCTCAGGGATCTCCCAGCCTCTTTTCTCCATCTCGTAGAACCTCTGACCGACACTGTTTATGTGGTCCATGATGTCGCCGAAGGAACTGATGAGCCTGAAAAAGTCCTCCCTGCTAACGAGTACGCCCCCAATCTCATGGAGTTCATGAATGAGAGTAGCCTTGATTTCACTGGATTCCTTCATGATGGATTGGATATCGTCGGTGTACCCAGCCGCGTTTCCCTCCTTCTTGACCAAGGCGTCGGTGATTGCCAGGATCTTCCTAAAAGCTTCCACTATCAACCTAGCATTGTCTTGGCAAAGCATTAGGAGGTTACGCATTGTGCGATCTTCTGTCTCAACTGGGAATACCATAAATTATCACCTAAATATTATTCATGTTAATTATGTAATTTGTGGTATAAAACTTAGTGCATATCACAATTTATTGAAAATAGTTCAGTAAATACTATACTTATATGTGTTTTATGTGAAAAAGATTAGTAGATTATTTCTTCTTTTTGCTGCTGGTCCACCAGTCCAGGTAGTCCTGGTTTCTCTGACGTTTTTTCTCGTCCTCGTCGTCGTTCTTGGTGTACAGCTTGTCCAACGCCCTGGAAAGCTGTGCCTCAGAAAACGTCAAGCCGCAACTCTGGCAGCTGTACTGTCTTAGCTTTGTGTCCCATTTCAGGGTTCCCCCGCACTCCGTACAATAGGGTATTTTTCCTCACCGTCATTCCTATGCTCTCGGTTTTACCCGAAGCTGAGGTGAATAGGAGTCCCTTCTATTAAAATGGAATGCTCAACATTGCTTGTCAAATCGTGAAGACATTTCATACCATGAAATAATAGGCATCAATGCTGGGCGGTTAAAAAATAAATAAAATGGGAGTGAGTTAGGCAAGATCCTTGGGGGGAGACCTGATGTGGCCCTCCTCCATGAGAAGCTTGACTATCTTCTGGGTCCTTCCGATGATGTACTCGGCCCTCTCGTAGAGCTCGTCCCTGCTCATCTTGACCCTGGCAAGCCCCTGCTCCATGGCCTTCATGCCCGTCTCCATGGCCTGTAATGGGTAGATCTCCCACTCGTCCATGCTGGGGATGATATAGTCCTTGGTGAGTCCCTTGTCCTCAGCGTACTTGGCCAGCGCGGTCGCGGATGCGATGCACATCTCGTCGCTGATGGTGGTGGCCCTGACATCTAACGCGCCACGGAATATCGCCGGGAACACCAAACTGTTGTTAACCTGGTTGGCGAAATCGCTTCTGCCAGTGGCGATGACCTTGGCTCCCGCCTCCTCTGCCTCCCATGGCCAGATCTCCGGCACAGGGTTGGCGCACGCGAACACGATGGCGTCGCTGGCCATTCCTCGTACATCCTCCTTCTTGATGATCCCCGGGCCCGGCTTGCTGGCCGCGATGATGATATCGCTGCCCTTTGCAGCCTCCTTGATACCGCCTTCAAGGTTGTCTGGGTTGGTCGCTTTAGCTATTGGCCACTTGTATGTTCCTTCAAGTTCCTCCCTGTATATCCCGAGGGTGCCCACGCTGTCAATCATGGTGATGTTCCTTGGGTTGACTCCTGCCGCTGTCAGCACGTAGTACGTCCTGGTGTTAGCTGAGCCCGTGCCAACGATGGTGAACTTTGCCTCGCCCATCTTTTTGCCGACGAATTTCAAGGCGTTGATGGTTCCAGCCAGGATGACCGCCGCCGTTCCCTGCTGGTCATCATGCCAGACCGGTATGGGCATCTCCGCCCGGAGCCTGTCCAGTATCTCGAAGCACTTTGGCTTGCTGAAATCCTCGAGGTTGATGCCACCAAAGCTGGGCTCGATCCGTTTAACCGTCTCGATGATCTCCTCAGTGTCCTTCGTGGCTAAGCAGATGGGGAAGGCGTCTACTCCTCCCAGATACTTGAATATCATTGCCTTTCCCTCCATGACGGGCATCCCCGCCTGTCCGCCTATGTCTCCGAGCCCCAGAACCCTGGTACCGTCGCTGACCACGGCGACATAGTTCCATTTGCTGGTAAGCTCGTATGCCTTCTCCAAGTCAGCGTGGATGTCAAGGCAGGCTTGGGCTACTCCAGGAGTGTACCATATACTGAAATCCTGCAGGCTCCTAATGGCGGCCTTGGGCATTACCTCGACTTTACCCCTGTAGTAGGCGTGCATGGGGGGTGCGATATCCTTCCACTTCGATGCCTTCTTGAGCATCGCGTCTGTATCAATCGTCAAAGTGTATCGGCTGTGAAAATCGTGTCTAGGTATATAAGATATGATTGTCTGGTAAAACGTTTAATTTTAAGTGACTTTATCTTTTATCTGAGTCGTCTATCCCAGTAATCTGTTGACAAATGACCTGTAGATGAGTTATTTAATGAACTATTGCGTTTTTTCGTTTTTACGATTACCGGTGCAGGGGCTCTTTACAGTTGCATTGATGAGCCAGCTGTTGGACTGGACCTTCCCCCCGCCCACAACGAGCTGGGCTCCTATTCTCAGACATGACTCCTTCTCATCTACTGGGATGTTCTCGATTGTTCTATTCCCTCCCTTGGCAAACACATCTGGCATTATTCCCGATGATGTGCTTAAATAAATATGAGAAAATGTATCGGTTTTGTTCTCAAAAAAAAGATTAGGGGTACTCCTCTAGGAGCGTCTCCCTAACCTCATCGTCTAGAGGTCCTTCACCGTCCACGATATCGTGGAACGTGGTGAAAACCCGTTTGAGTTTCCTCCAGTCAGGCACGTATACCCTGCTGAACCAGACCCTGCTGCTGTCAACGTCCTCGTCCTCCAGCTCCCATCGGTACTCGTCGATGCGCTCCTCGCTGATGACGTGGGCGTGGCCGTATGGCCCCTCATGCTCGGGGGACTCAAGTGCCATGACGCCGTCCGCTCCGTGAGCGAAAGCGTATAAGAGGTGCTCCTTCTTGAGACGGGCTAGGCTTGGAAGTGGGATTATTCTGATGCTGCTGGGATAGCTGAGCCTCGCAAGACCTGCTAGGTCAACGGCGGTGTAGGCTACCTCTCTCTCAACGAAGGCCAGGATCTTAATCTCGGCCTCGCTTCCCTCAAGCGCTCCCCTGATGTTTGCCTTGAGTTGTGCGTCTGTCAATCCCTGCTGGTCGAGGGCGTTCTCCTCGCATTCGGGGATGCATGCCCCGCATCCGCTGCACATGATATCGTTGACCACGGGCAGGTTGTTTTCCATGGTAATGGCGTTCTCTGGGCATATCTCGACGCAGGCCTCGCATCCTGCGCAGGCGTCCGGCCTAGCAAGGAAAGCCTTGTTGGGTTCGATCATCCTGTCGCCGCTGAGGAAGTTGACCACTTTCATGGCCGCTCCCTCTGCCTCGGCTGTCGTGCTCTGGATGTCCTTGGGTCCGATGACCGTTCCAGCCGCGTATACGCCCTCCCTCCTAGTGCTCAACGGGTCCAGCTTGGGGTGCTTCTCCAGTATGAACTTATCCTCATCGACGGAAACCCTGAGGGACTCCGCCAGCTTCAGTGACGCATCTGGTGCAACCATGGGGGGTGCCAGCACGACCAAGTCAGTGTTATACTCCACAATCCTGTTGAGCATCATGTCCTCGCTTCGGACCATAACCTGGTCTCCCTGCGGGACGATCTCGGTTACCTTACCCTTGATGAAATTCGCGCCCTTCTCCTGGGTGGTCTTGTAGAACTCCTCGTACCGCCTACCGGGTGCCCTGATGTCAATGTAGTGAATCGTGACATCCAACCCACGGTCTCGTAGGAGCTGTGCCTGTTTCAGGCTGTACAGGCAGCACACCCTACTGCAGTGGGGGCGTCCAACCTCGGTGTCCCTGCTTCCTGCGCAGAGAACATAGGTGACGCTCTTTACCTCTTTTCCCGTCTCAGGGACCACCACCATGCTCCCGGTGGGCCCGTTGACATCAAGGATTCTCTCCATCTCCAGGCTCGTGACCACGTTTGGGTACAAGCCGTAACCGTACTGGGGCAGCCCGCTCAGG
>RCNB010006466.1_pt1 | contig 11125 bp, 6 predicted proteins | sample 2041321 | NCBI WGS metagenome assembly RCNB01 (sample SAMN09708232, study PRJNA481090) | Marine sediment metagenome, whole genome shotgun sequencing project.
TCTCCTGCAAGTGCCAGTGTGTATAATCGATATGCCTGTACAAGGTCATCCATCCTGTATTTATCCCCTGACATTTTCCAACGTCTGGCCTCTTTGCGCTGGTATCTAATCCATGGTTTTTTAAAGTTTACAGGCAATCCATAACCTTTGGTTTCAGCCTCCAGGAGAAAGTGTCCGGCGTAGGATGTTGACCAGGAATTTTCCTCCCCTGAATTCGGCCAGTATGCAAAACCTCCGGAAGGCAGCAGGAAGGACTGGATTCGCTTGATGGCGGCTTTTACATTGACCTCCGTTTTTGCTCTGGTTGCGCTGTTTAATTCTGTTATGTCCCCAAGGAAAAGTTGAGGGAATGCAGCAGAGGTTGTTTGTTCAATGCATCCATGAGGATAAGCAAGCAGGTATTTAAGTCTCCGTCCAAAATCAATAGGAGGGATGGAAGATACCTCCAGGCTTGCTGTATTGGTTCCAGGCATTCCAGGAAGGGTATATTCCCTGTTAAGTGTTTGTCCGGGTTCAATTACCTCATCAATGAATTCAGTAATTGGGGGATTGGGGTTCCTTATATCTAATTCGATATCATAAGAAGCAGTTTCAGAGCCACTTATTGCGACTACTTTTACTTTTCCTACACCTAGTACATCGCTAACCTTTAATCCAAAAGTGCATTGTTGATCACCTGTCTGGTTGAATATGAGTTGTTGCTCATCAGTATCCTGCAGGTTGAAAAACTCATTTGCCTCAAGCCTGACAGTAACCTCCTTGATATTTTCCTCCATGGCAAAAACCGTAACCGGGAGCTTGACTTCCTCTCCGGGGCCAAGTACCCTGGGTAGGGTGGCGAGTACCATCAGGGGTTTTTTGACAGGAACAGTCTTCTCTGTAGCACCATATGCAAACTGGTTACCGGCAATTACCATGGTTCTTACAGAACCTGTATAATTGGGGATACCGATCACATGTGATTGTTTTTCACCAGGCATTAGTGAAAATGGGCCGATGAATTTAACCATGGGTTTGAAACGGTTGGCACGACTTTGTGACTCCTGTCCCCCATCTTCCCCAAAACCGCCCCCTATGCCAAACATCTGCTCTATTTTACCTCCATAAGCTCCCAGCACAGCATTATATATATCCCAGGTTTTTACACCCAGGGCCTCCCTGGCATAGAAATGATCCCATGGCTGGGGAGTGGAAAACCGGGTCAGGTCCAGCAAGCCTTCATCAACAATGGCAAGGGTATAGCTACATGCTGATCCATTGCGCTCACTGACCTGTATACTTACTTCTTCTTCAGGCCTTATAACATCTGGCATTTCAATCAAAGGATGAAGTCTGGTTGTAGGATCTTCTATCAGCAACGGGATCACTCCATACAAGCGGATGGGTAGGTCATTTTTTGTTTGGGCATGTGGTTGTATAAGAGTTAAATTCAGATATATATTGGGGGCCATTTCAGGTGTTACTTTAAAGTTAAACCTGGTCTCGGGTTCACTTACTTCCACCCAGTATGCATCAAGCACCTTTGACCCGTTTTCAATGCTGACGAGTGCCCTGCCATGACCGGATGAGGGAAAGGTAATGCTGGCATATTCACCGGCCTGGTAGGTGGTTTTGTCTGCACTGAAACTCAGCATGGCAGCTCCACCAGGATGCTCTCTTTGTCCCCTGCCTGCCCAACCAGGCCAATCTATATAAATAATCTTCCCGCAGACATGCCCACTCAAAGGATCTCTTACTCTTAGCAGGTATCTTCCCCATTCAGGATATTCAATACGGAACTGAAAACTTCCCTCCCCGTTAGAGGTGTTTACCCTGGTGTTAAATATGGGTTGATGTTCAGTATTACCAATATAGGAAGCCAGGTTATCATGCCCTGCATCCCACCACCAGCGCCAGTTTATCTTGTAAATATTCACATCAAGATCCCTGCGTGAAACAACATTGCCATCAGGATCAAGGGTAACGAGGTTGACGGTGTGTAAAGTATCGGTTAGAAGCATTCCCCGGGCCTTATCCCCGGGGGGTGTCTTGATACCCACGTAACTTTCATAGGGTGAATAAGGGATCGAGAAACGATCAATACTGAAATCCCCGCTTTCTTCGAATACCCTTGAAACAAAACCGGCCCGTAACATGCCCGGGGATGCATCCCCGGTTTGAAGAGATGTACTAAAACTCGCCTTGCCATTATTATCTGTTTTTCCGTCAAACAAAATTTGTTCTTCAGCATAAAAGCTTTTCACCGGATCATCAAAATCGAAGTCATGGAAACGCTGGAATATTGTTTTCATCTCTGACAGCACTACCGAAACATGTGTTTTCAGGTTACGTGCAACAGCCCCGTGCAGCCAAGTTACTTCGAGCCTCCCCCTGATCTCGGGATCTGTTACAGAAATATGGTCTTTCCCAAAATCAAGATTGATTTTAAGCCGGTTAGGTTTTACGGTTTCAATCCTGAGCCATTTTGTAAAAACCAGTCCGCCGATCCGGATCCGGGCAATCCAGTTACCCGTGGGAGCATCCGGGTGTGTTGCAGTAGTGAAGGAATAAAATCCATGTTGGCTGCTGTTCCGTATCATCCTGCTGACCACCTGTCCGTGGGGATTTAACAGTTCCAGGGTCACGGGATGGTTATCAGGCAAAAGGTTCCGCCTGTCTTCAAGCATAAGGTTCAGGTAAAGGCTATCCCCAGGACGCCAGACACCCCTTTCACCATAAATAAATACTTTAACACCCTTTTGGACAATGTTCCCTGAGACATCAAAACGGCTGAGTGATAAAGAGGAACCATCGTCAAGCCGGAGGTACCCACGTTGTGCGTCGTGCCGGGCAATCAGAAGGAAAGGTTTGTTTTCGAGATTGATACTGGCCATTCCTTTGTCGTCGGTCCGGGTACTTCCGATCACCTGCTGCTGAAAGTTTAATATTTCTACCTCGACCCCGGAAATAGGCTGCGATGAGACAAGATCTGTCACAGCCACGGTCAATGAATGGTCAGTGCCAGCCTTTGCAATGATCCCAAGATCAGAGGCAAGGATGTTACGGGCAACAGACCGGTGTTTCCCAAAATAGCTATCCGAGCAGGGATCTTCCCTTTCCTCCCAGTCATAGTAATAGTAATCTCCCTCGTAATAATCTTCGTAGGAATCCCAGTAGCTTAGTTCCTCTTCCCATTGCTCATCATAATCATCTTCAAGCTCAAACAGATCAGATGGTTCCGTGGATTGATCATCACAGGGATACAATGAGTGGTGTTTCCTGAAACCGAGTTCAATCCGGTAAATGGCTCCTGGTTCAGCCTGGATCAGAGATGATAGATCCAGTGAAAATGCATTCCATTTCCCAAAATCCACCGTAGAACCGGTATTAAGATGAATGGTTTTTCTTATGATCAACCTGCCAACACGCTTTAACTGGTAATCACCATCAAGGTGATTGACCTGCAGGAACTGGCTGAGATTATTCTCGTAAATGCGGATCACTCGAACATCAACAGCTTTCAGGTTTACTGCCTCAAAAGGCATGATCAGTCCGTCGGAGGAAGGAAGAATCACACCTTTGCCAAGCAAACGGACAGCTGGCTTGGCCTCATCAAAGCTGATTTGGTATTCCTTCCCGGCTGACAATTTATAACCCAGGATATTCCTGATCCCGGAAGAAACCATGAGGGTTAGATTACCACTTTGCCGGACGGATGGATATGCACGGATATCATTGTTCTCAACAATGAATGAAAGGTCCGTTCCATTGTCAAGGGTAATCAATCCATCCAGGTATTGCTTTTGTTGAAGGGGGTCAGAGAATCTAATCAATACATATTGCTCAGGTTGCTGAATAACAGAAACTTCCATTAATGTAAATTCACCAAGTGAAGGTAAAGAGACTTCCATATTACCTTTACGCTGAACACCGATCGATTTTCCATTCCATGCTATGAGGATCTTCCCTGCCTTTTCCTTTCTCTGAACACTGTCTATTCTGAACCGGTGTTCCCTGCCATCCGGATCCGGATCCCATGATATACTCAGTGATCTTCCGTCCTGTGATGCAGTAAGCAACCGCTCCAGTCCGGTCTCTTCCAGGAAATCAGCCGTCTTTAGAGTTCCGGTATATTGCAGCCATTGAAGATTTCCGGGTTCATAGGTTTGCTGGGATTCAAGGTTCACTTCGAAATTTTGCACTATTGTCTGAAATTCAAATGAAAATGTTTTCAATTTACCCGGTACATCCATAATTTTTTCGAGTGCAAAATCCACCCTGTAAGTGGTTCCGGATTTCATATCTTCATCCGGCCTGTATTCTATTGTTTGCTCATCAATCCAGTATGCGGATCCTTTAAGGGAAGGAGATATTTCAAACAATTTACCATCAATGGGTTCTGACATGTCGACAAGATCAGGGAATGCTTCAGTAAGCCGGATTCTGATCCCATCCTGCCGGCTTAAATGACCAGTAGTAAATGCCGCTATGTAGGAAGTAAATCCGGGATCAATGGTAAGCTGTTGGGGCTTTTGTTGCTGACAGGAAAAAAGGCTGAACAGGAAAGCTAAAACAGCCATTCTGTAAAGAACGGTCATTAAAGTTCGTTTCATAATAATGAGGATATTGGTAGTTTTTGATGCAATCCAAAATTACGAAATCCGGCAATAAAACCTCTTCTAATAACCGGAAGTAATCAACGAAGTCGGAATTCAATAGGTACGCTTACATGAACCGGACTGGGAATTCCGTCTACTTTCCCAGGTATCCATTTTGGAAAGACATTTACCACCCTGAGCGCTTCTTCATTAAAATAATCCCTGTCACCATTAACAATCTGGGGATTTTTCACTTTGCCCTCCTCATCCACAGTAAATATTACGATCACGTATCCTTCATATCCGCTTTTTTTGGCTTCGGGAGGATATTTTAGTTCCTCCTCTATGAATTTTCGAAGTCCTGTGCGACCATCCTGAAATCGTGGCATCACTATATAAGGAAAATACTCAGTTGAATCACCATCCGGAGTGAAGCAAAATCCCTCTACCAGTCTATCGTCCTGATAGAGATCATTACGTGTAAGCTGTCCGTTTTCATAATAGGTTTTGAAATTTCCGTTTTTTCCCCCCTTCACATAACGGGCTTCCTGCTTCAGGCTGCCATTCTCCCGCCAGGCTTTGTAAGGACCATCCAGCAATCCATTTTTGTATTTCTGCTCGTTCTTTAATTGTCCGGACCTGAACCATTCCCTGAAAGCCCCGTTAAGGGTATTTTCCTTGTAATAGCATTCCCTCTGTTGCCGGCCATTATCGTAGTAGTAAATGAATTGACCGTCTTTGTTGTCAGGTCGTATGGAATTATAGGTCCCAGTCATCTGGACCTGCCCGGAGAGATAATAATCCTTCACAAAAAAACGAAAGTTGCCGGAGGAAGTATCGCTTGAGATAATACGGTAATAATTTGCATCCTGTTCTGCACACTGCTCCCAGTTTTGATCGAAATACATCGTATCAAGGATGATCTGTCCCTTGACGGCGGCGGGCAGAATAAATAATATTATTATGATCAATCTGAGATACATAGCAGTATGATAACGGAATTTAAGATAGTTTGTTTACCAATTGCCGGAGAATCTCGTGCATTTCCTTTTCCAGCTGGTTGTAAGGTATGAATTCGTCCGAAAGTAACAAAATGATCAGTTGGATTTTCTGTTGATGCTGATCCAGTGTTCCATAAAGTATATTCTTGTGCAGACGGTAAGCCTCTCTGAGCCGCCTTTTCATCAGGTTCCTGTCCACCGCCCTCCTGAATTTACGTTTGGGAACACTAATGGCTGCCCTGACCGGATATTTCTGAAGGGGATCTGGTGAAAAATCCCAATAAATTTTCAAGGGAAACCTGGATACCGTTTTGCCATGCTTCAGCAATTCCTGGATGGAAAGGTTGCTTTTCAGACGCTCTTTCTTGCCAAATGTAAATTCCCCGGACATAGTTACAGAGTGATCATATCAAAAATACCCTGATAATCCGCTAAGTTATAAAAGTTTATTTTTTGGCGTTGCGGTTATATAACCTGATAAACTGTTCAAGTGCCATAGTCATGGAAGGAGCCTCCGGCAAGGGGGCTTTTACGTCCAGTCTGAAACCGGCTTTTTCAACAGCACTGGCTGTCGTTGTACCGAAAGATGCAATCTTGATACTGTCTTGCTCAAAATCAGGAAAATTTTGCTTCAGTGATTTAATGCCTGAGGGACTGAAAAAAACCAACATATCATAGTTGATCAGGGAAAGATCCGAGAGATCACTGCATACTGTACGGTATAGTATGGCTTTGGAGTATTTGATCCTTTGTTCTTTCAATGTTTTCGGTATCTCTTCCTTGTGGATATCGGAAAGCGGGACGAGGTAAGCTTCTTCCCGATGCTTATTGATAAGGTCCATAAGATCGGAGAATCTACCGTTTCCATAAAAGATCTTTCTTTTACGGTAAACTATATATTTCTGCAAATAATAGGCTGTTGATTCGGATATGCAGAAATATTTCATGCTGTCCGGAACCGTCACACGTAGTTCTTCGCATATTCGAAAGAAGTGATCAACCGAAGTTTTACTGGTAAAAATTACAGCTGTATGTTCCAGTATATCAATTCGGTGTTGACGGAATTCCTTAGCCGGAATTCCTTCAACATGAATAAAGGGCCTGAAATCAATAAGCAAATTATTCTTATCAGCTAATTCGAAATAGGGAGATTTACCGTTTTCCGGTGCAGGCTGTGAAACAAGAATTTTCTTAATCTTCATGAAACTTACACTTTTTAACCTATCCTCTCAATACCGATAACGAAAAAAACCTGTATAAGATCAGAAAGGGTAAAATTTCAAGGGTACAAAGGTATAAAATCAAATAAAATATTAAAACATCTTTATTCATTAAAAAATTCTCACACCTTTAAATAACCTCAGAAAATAGGCGGAAAATGCAAGTATAATACCCATGTAAACAAAGTAGATCCTAAGATCTTCACGGATATATGCCAAGCCAATAACCAGCATTATTAGATAGATTCCCAGGCTTTTATATATCAGAAAAATCTGGTGAAGGTACTCCTTGAAGACATTATGGTTATCAAAAAGATATCCGGTAATATGCAGAACCACATACCGGACTAATAATAACAACATCAGGCATCCCGAATAGCATAAATACGATAAAATATCATTCAGCCGGAAAGGTTGCAGGTTATAATAACCGAAAATGAGATATATAAAAGCACCACCAATAAAAATGAAATTAATGTTCAGGGCAATGGCTACTCTTTTGGAAAAAAGATTCTGATCCCTCAGAAGTTTCGCAGAAAGTTGATAGTTGGACACAGATTGCATCATCTGGTTCAGGAATTTATGATAGAACAGCTTAAGCCAGGCAAGTAATATAAGGCTGGCGATAATGATTCCCAGTAACCAGTCCGGACGAAGATCATGTGAACTTGCAGGGGGTAAATCAGAGGGAGACCTTAACTCAGTCAGGGTTTCCTTCTCGGCCGGGAGCTTATCTGAGAGGTCAACCAATACCGGTTTCGAAGTATCCCTGGGACAAAAATATCGGGTACTGAAATGACTGATAGGAAAGTCCTGAAAAGGAATAGAATCATCTGTTAGATAATAAGGTACAGCGGCTGTATCGAAACCCACAGGCTCCGGAGGTTTAAGAGATTGGAGATACCTCATCCGGGCCTCTGCCCTTACAATGGAATCCAGCATCTGCTCCCGTCTTTCGAGCATATTAAAAATACTGTCAACTTCCGCCTCGTTAAATTTCCTGAACTGTGAGGCTGAGTCCTGGACTATGATGGTGGTTTTAACAGTATCCTGGCTGGTGTAAAGCATGTGCAAAGATAAGGAAGACTGAGAAAATCAGAAATAGGAAACCTTCTGCGGTTTTCCTGTTTCCATAGAAAAAATTTCAGAAAGGAGGTTATTAGCAAGCCTGCTGGCACCTATACGGAATAATGCCTGATCCAGCCACTCATCTCCAAGTACTCCTTTTACTATGGATGCGTATTCCAGGGCATGCTCCGTAGTGCTTATCCCTCCTGCCGGTTTGATCCCCACCTTTCTTCCTGTTTTCTCCCAAAAGTCCTTAATGGCATGGCACATTACCAGGACTGCTTCAGGGGTGGCAGCAGGCTGGATTTTCCCGGTAGAGGTCTTGATGAAATCTGCCCCGGATTCCATACTGATCATTGATGCGCGGTAAATGGCTGATGGATCCGGAAGCAGACCGGTTTCAAGGATCACTTTGAGTTTGGCATCACCAATAGCCTTCTTAATTTGACGGATCTCGGCTGAAACATAATCAAACTCATTATTTAGGAATTTTCCGGCCGATATTACAATATCTATTTCATTGGCACCTGCTTCAACTGCCATCCTGCTTTCTATTTCCTTTACTTCAGGAAAGGTTTGGGAAGAAGGGAAACCTGCTGCCACAGAAGCAATGTTCACTTGTTTCTCAATAAGGTTCTTATGTACAACAGGAACCAGTACAGGGTATACACATATGGCTCCAACCAGGGGGTAACCAGGAAATTGATCCGGGAATTCATTCATTTTTTCACACATCAGCTTTACCCTGGATTCGGTATCATCTGTATTCAGGGTTGTCAGGTCGACAAAGCTGAAAATAAGTTTAAAGGATCCGGGATCTTTTTCAATTAAAACCTCCGACCTGATATCATCAAGAGAGGGCTTATTTTGTGGCAGGTATTCGTAAGAACTCATCTTGTTTGGCTTATATTTGTCTTACCAAAAGCAAATGTAAGCTTTTTAAAAAATACTAGATTGCCCTCAGCCTATGCTCAACAAAATAAAGATTGTTTCATCCTTCCTATTGATTTTACCGCTTATTTTAAACCTGGGTATAGAAGTATCAGGTCAGAAAAACGTGCCGGTATCATATGCGGCCGTTCCTCCCCAGATTGACGGCCTTTTTTCCCCAGGTGAATGGGATGCACATCAGCCTGCTTCAGGTTTTATTCAGATGGAGCCGGATAAGGGTCAGGATGCCACCGAAATTACACAGGTATATACCTGTTTTGACAGCAGCCACATGTATGTGGCATTCTTATGTACCCAGGGAAGCCGTAATCAAATCACGGCAAATATACAGACAAGGGACAGGGTTAAAGGTGGAGATGATGCTGTTATCCTGATACTGGACACTTATGGTGACAAACGGAGTGCCTATGGATTTACTGTAAATCCACTGGGCACACAGACAGATTATAAGATAACGGATGATGGACGGAATATCAATTACGAATGGGATACGCAGTGGGAGGCTGCAGCTGGCCTGTCGGATGCCGGGTGGGTCTGCGAGATGGCCATTCCCTTCAGTAGTATTAAGTACAGGGTTTCGGATGAGTTTTGGGGGGTAAATTTCGGAAGGATCCTTATCAGAAACCTGGAAACTTCCTGGTGGTCCGGGGAAGTTTCTGATAATTTCAGGATATCGCAGGGTGGACAGCTCGAGGGCATCCAGGTGCCTGCCAAACCTAAAAGGCTGATGCTATTCCCCTATGTTTCTTTGAGGTATGAAAACAGTGACATCACTGGTCAATACAATAAATTAAAGCCTGATGCAGGAGGGGACATCCTGGTGAACCTTTCCTCCAACTTCAGCCTGAATGCGACAATTAATCCAGATTTTGCCTCAGTGGAAGGTGACGTGGTAAAAATTGACCTGAGCGGCTGGGAAGTAAATTTCCCGGACAAAAGGTTGTTTTTTCAGGAAGGGAATGAAATGTTCTCCATGCGGTACCGGCCTTTTTATTCCAGGAGGATTGGAGACATCAACTATGGGGTAAAATTTACAGGCAAAGCTGGCGGATATGGCATGAATATCATGAATGTTATGAGTACCGAAAATACAGAAAGGGGACTGCCTGCAGCTTTCTATACTGTTGCAAGGGTCAAGAAAGATATTTTTAAATCATCAACCATCGGGGCGATATTGGTGGATAAATCTGATTTCGATACCACCTATACTCGTTCATTTGGATTGGACTGGGTACTTAATCCGGGAGAGCGATGGAAGATCACAGGGCAATTGCTGGGCAGTTATCCAGGAGACTTGCTCAAGCACAGTGGAGGATTTCTCAGGGTAGCCCATGAGTCAAATAAACATCACCTTCACCTGCGTTATTCCATGCTCGGGGAAAATCTTGCAGACAATATTAACCAGACCGGGTTCCTGACGGATGATGACAGGCATGAGCTGGATGCTGACCTGAGTTATACCTTCTGGTTTAAAGAATCATTTATGCGATATATACGGATCTTCTCCGGGAATAATGTTTTCTGGGGTATTGACGGCAGGCTGAGGGGATACAGGTTCAGGAATTCCGCCCGCTTTTACCTGGCCAATAATTTTAGTTACGGGCTCAACACTGATTATCGTTACCAGGTTCGCAGAAGCAGTGATGCCACAGGCCAACCGACGGATCTTCATTTCTACAATTATTTTGTAGAAAATGAGCTGGGCTATAATACTGATGCATCTTCCAATGCCTCAATTTCCTATACAACGGGGAAAAACTTTAACAGAAATATGAAGATCTTACGTGGGGAAGTGGCATTACAAGCCATGGAAAGGCTGACGGTAGCATACAATATTTCATGGTTGGATTTTCAACCTGACACGCTATCTTATCAGGGCATACGGCTTGAACACAGTACCGTTCTGAATATTTTAACCCTGGATTATTATTTTACAAATGATCTCTGGATAAGGCTCTTTGGCCAGCATAATACATATGACAAAAGAGTTTACCTTTACGGTCAATTCGGATGGCGGTTTAAACCACCCTTTGGCGCCCTGTACTTGATATATGCCGGGGATAACTATTTTAATCATACAGAGAAAAGCTACTATGATCACAAGACCATATTCCTGAAATTTACTTATCCCATTGGATTTTAAGGGACTGTAAGATCAGAGTTTAGGATTATTCCGGTGTCTATCCTTGTCCCTTTCGGTTTTTTTAGCCAGGGTCTTTGCGAAAGCAGTGGTCAGATCGACGCCGGTTTGATTGGCAAGGCAGACCAGGACGAAAAGGATATCTGCCATTTCCTCTGACAGGTCCTT
>RCNB010002559.1_pt1 | contig 11122 bp, 13 predicted proteins | sample 2041321 | NCBI WGS metagenome assembly RCNB01 (sample SAMN09708232, study PRJNA481090) | Marine sediment metagenome, whole genome shotgun sequencing project.
TGTTAAACGTCCATTCGTGCTGACTAAGTTAGGTGTAGGTCCACCATGTTCCCGCTTATTAATCCCAACGTGCCTTACGATTAACACTTATTTATTTGGTACGCCAGGAGGGATTCGAACCCCCGACCTACGGATTAGAAGTCCGTTGCTCTATCCAGCTGAGCTACTGGCGCAAAATATAAAAATTAAATTATTTCAATCAAACTAACTGGCTTGCCAGTATTTCATGTTTAAACCAGAGTAGTACTTTAGTGAAATTTCAAATAGAAGTCAAGTTTTGATTCTTATTTATGTTTTGATTCTTATTTAAAAAGGAAATTTTTAAATCCCCTGTGTTATAATATTTATTAAATATTTTTATTTACATGGAGCGGTTATGGAAACATTGATGACAATAATATTGGGATATTTAGGTATAGCTGCTACCTCAGTTTATGCAGTTTTTTTCATGATATGGTTCTATTTCATAATAGTGTCGACGATAATAAGTACAGCCCTATTCGTGTTCTGGGTTATAGCTCTTATCGATTGCATAAAAAGAGATAATAAGGATTTTGCTATTGGTGGAGAGAATGCCAAGCTTATCTGGATCCTTATTCTGATCCTGGTAAGAAGCATTACTCCTATAGTCTATTATCTGCTTATAATGAAAAAGAAACCACAAAAAAAGATACCCCGGAAAAAGAAGAAGTGATCTTATCTCATACGATGTTTATTGATCCCTTGATCATTTAAGTACAAGGTTCTGCCAAAAATAATGGAGCGGGAAACGGGACTCGAACCCGCGACCCTCAGCTTGGAAGGCTGACGCTCTAGCCAACTGAGCTATTCCCGCTCAAGTGAGATAAATTGATAGCAAACATGGATCCACCATGTTTCCCCTAGTCACTTTACAATATCTAGCTTATTACCAATAGCAATATGGTCGGGGTGAGAGGATTTGAACCTCCGACCCCCTGCTCCCAAAGCAGGTGCGCTAAACCAAACTGCGCTACACCCCGGATATTTTCTTTAAATAAGCAGTGGATATAATATCATAATTCTATAATTTTACAATAAAATCATAAAAGTATGCCAGCGCAATACCCCTGTGGCTGATCCTGTTTTTTTCAGAATTACCAAGCTGGGCCATTGTCCTATCATATCCTGAAGGTATGAAGATACAGTCATAACCAAAACCTCCATTACCTTTTTCCTTAAAACCTATCCTGCCCTCGCATACACCATCAGTCTTAAAAACTAGTCCATCTTTTGGGTCCCAGAGTATCATGCTGCAAACGAATCTCGCACTTCTCTTTGATTCATCCTGAATACCTTTTAAAGCATCAAGGAGTTTAACACGGTTCTCTTTATCTGTAGCATCCAGGCCTGCATATCTAGAGGATCTTACCCCGGGCATCCCATCAAGTGCATCGACTATAAGCCCTGAATCATCAGCAAGTGCAGGTTTGTCTGTGTGCTCTGCAAGTGCTCTTGCCTTTATGATAGCATTATCAAGAAAACTGTCTCCTGCCTCTTCGACATCAGGAAATCCTTTAAAATCTTTATAAGTCAGCCATTTGATACCATTGGCACTATCCCTGTAAGTTTTTATTTCTTCTATTTTTCCTTTGTTTTTTGAAGCTATTACTATTTCCAATTTTAATCCCCTTATAAGAATTACTACACTCTTACGGCCTTTGGCTTAAGATCTTTTTTTGAAGTTCGATTATACCCTCTATGGCCGACGAGGCATCCTCGAGCATCTGGTCAAACTGCTCCCTGGAAAATGGAGCTCCTTCAGCCGTAGACTGCACCTCGATAAGTTTACCCTTTGAATTAGCTACTACATTCATATCTACTTCTGCATTTGAGTCTTCTATAAAACAAAGGTCGGTCAATATTTCTCCATCTACAATACCTACACTAATAGCTGCTACAAAACTTTCAATGGGCATCTCATTTATTATCTCATTCTCTATCATTCCCTGGAGACAATCAAAAAGAGCCATAAAGCTTCCTGTGATCGAAGCTGTCCTTGTTCCTCCATCAGCTTCTATTACATCACAGTCGATCCATATTGTCCTCTCCCCTATCGTGTCAAGGTTCACTGCGGCTCTAAGCGACCTGCCGATAAGCCTCTGTATCTCGTGTGTCCTTCCATTTATTCTTCCTGAGGCTTGAGGCCTTATGATCCTGCGGGGTGTTGACCCTGGTATCATATCATATTCAGCAGTTATCCATCCCTTTCCCTTGCCTCTTAAAAAAGGAGGGACCTTCTCTTCCACAGTCGCTGTACATACAATACGTGTATTTCCCATTTCGATAAATACCGACCCGTCAGCATGAGAAATATATTTTCTGGTTATTTTAATATCCCTGATCTCATCATTTTTTCTTCCATCATGTCTTTCAGACATATTTCTGCCTTTCTTTTTATACTATTATAACTCAAGCTTCGTCCTGATGACTTCCTTTATCTCACTCCCCAGAAACATTTTTCCTGTTTTAAAAAAATTTCCATCCAGGGCAGTCTCGTAAAATATCCTTTTAGCTTTATTATCCTTTTCAGCAGACAGATTTTTTTCTATCAGAAGTTTTTTAACATCTTTTGCTGTCTCAACAGCAGAGCTTATGACTTCAAAATCATTACTGCTTACTTCAAGTATTTGTTTTTCTATTAATGGAAAATGAGTACATCCAAGCACAAGAACATCGATACTATGTTTAAGCAGGGGTTCAAGACAGCTTTTTATGACCTCATTAAGGTCTTCGCCTGTAAGTATTCCTTTTTCAATATATTCTATAAGGATAGATCCAGTAACCGAAAAGGTCTCTATTTGCGGATCGATCTTTTTTATTTCTTTCTCATATGCCCCGCTCTCTACTGTGCCTTTTGTAGCAATGACCCCGATCCTTTTATTTTTTGTATTGCTTACAGCTGTTCTGGCACCTGGCTCTATTACACCTATTACGGGGATCTTCAATGTTTGCTTTAATTCTTTTAATGCTGCTACGGATCCGGTATTGCATGCGATTACAAGCATCTTTATATCTTTTTTCTCAAGAAATCCTGCAGCCTTGAAAACAAAATCCCTTACATCGCTGAGGTTTTTTGGGCCGTATGGGAATCTTTCCGTATCTCCAAAATAAACTGTATTTTCATCAGGGACTTCCTTTATTATCTCCCTGAGTACAGTAAGACCTCCTACTCCTGAATCAAATACGCCTATTGGTCTATTGTCCAAATCTTACTCTTTCTGCTTTTCGTTTTTACCTGTCTGGCATAAATAATAGATCCATCCGTCCTGATTTAAAAGAGAAGTATTGCTGGTAATAAAACCATTGCGGCAGATCGTACTTATATTATTATAACCTGCAGCTTTTAGCTGTCTGATCTGTTCATCTTTTGTAATATAATAGACTTTAGCTTTGCCATTTAAAGAATTATCATAAATATGTCCCCGCTCGGACTTTCTGAGTTTGCTAATATAATTCTCCATGCGGAAGCTCCGGTTTAAAATACTCAAACGTGCTATCTTGTATGCTGACCTGAAACCGCGGTCAACATTTTCTTTAAAGTCTTTTGCCTCTTCACTTACACCTGACTTATTAGCCTGTGCTGCTTTCTTTGCCGGTTTTAAGCTAAAAAGATCCGGTAATCCGCTCCAGTTCAGATTATGTGAAGAAAAACAAAAGTAGCCACCCGGTCTCAGGACCCTATGGATCTCTTTTAATGCTGATATCCTATCTTCGTGGCTAAAACTATCTATTCCATTGAAGCTAAAAAGGATAAAATCAAAACTATTATCTGATAATTCTTCCATCTCCCTTACATCACAAGTTATGAAATAATAATCGTCACCATATTTTTCAATACATGCATTGACCATCGCCGGTGCATAATCTGCACCGGTATAATTGAGTGCAAGAGGTGCAAAATATTTTGTCGTCCTTCCACCTCCGACACCCATATCCAGCATTTTCATGCTGGACAGGTTTGGCTCCAGGATCTCTATGACTGCTCTTTCAGCAGGTTCCAGATAATCCCTTGACGCATAATCTTTTGATAGCATTTCAGTGTTATATAAAGTTTTATGGTCTATTGTCAAAATCAATCACTCCCATATATAAAATTATTAATATTATAACAAAACAGTGCAAAATGATAAAAGATTGTAAAGAAAATAGCAAGGATAATAAAACATGGATCCACCATGTTTTATTCATGCAATCTCAGATTACCCGGTAAATAGTATCAACTTCATGGTGGAGGCGGCGGGAATCGAACCCGCGTCCGAAGATATTGCCACCAGAACTTCTACAAGCTTAGTCTATAATTTAATTCTCGCCTTGACGTCCCTTATAGACAAGGTCCGTATCGGCCAGTCTGCAAAAGTTTCCTCTGTGTAATAGCAGACCCTTTATACAGAGTATCCTGCTAATCGTCGCCCACTGGAAGCTGCAGGAAGGCCCCCGTAGACGTAACAGCCTAAACTAGGCTGCTAGAGCATATTCGCTATTATCAGCGTTTATGTTTATGTTTCAGTTATTTACGAGTTCTGATACTCGGCTTGCCATTCAGGCTCAATCTATCCCCGTCGAAACCAGGTCGCCCCCAAAAAAGGTGTGCATTCTTTGAGGCAAAGATATATTATACTAAATCCGGCTATTTTTCAAAGCCTTTTTCATTTCGAGATCATGTTCCCTGTCGATGATGCTCCGGCGCTTATCACCTTTGTTTTTACCCTTTGCAAGAGCTATCTCGACTTTGACGACATTTTTTGAAAAATACATCTTAAGCGGTACAAGGGTAAGGCTCTTATCTATAAGTTTTCCCTGGAGACGGTCGATCTGTTTGCGGTGCATCAGAAGTTTTCTCGGTCTTCTTGGATCAAGGTCCTCGATCCTGCTATTAGTATAAGGGGAAATATGTATATTATAGCTGTAAAGCTCATTATTTCTTATCCGGGCAAAGCTATCCTTAAGATTTACTCTATGGTCCCTTACAGATTTGACTTCACTTCCCCAGAGCACAATACCAGCTTCAAAACTGTCAAGGATTAAAAAATCCCACCTTGCTTTTTTGTTCTGGGCAACAAGCCTTCTTCCGTCCGGACCCTGTTTTTTCTTCTTTTTAGGTTTACTCAATTTATTCCATCCAATATCGTCTTCATTGTCCGTCTGCCATCTTCTTTATTTCTTCAATGGCTCTGTTTAATTGAAGGTCCTCTGTGTCTTCGGCTGTCAGTACCACTTCAATATCAGGAAGGACTCCGACACCTTCAATCGAGACCCCTGAGGGCAGGAAATACTTTGCAGTAGTAAACTTCAACCCTGATCCATCTGATAATTCATGGATCACCTGTACTGTACCTTTTCCAAAACTTGTCTCTCCCACCAGGATTGTCCTCTTATTATCCCTCAGGGCTCCGGCAACAAGTTCCGAGGCGCTGGCTGAAAATCCATTTATAAGGACTACTAGCGATATTTCAGTATATTTTCCCTTTTCCGCAAAATATTCATCCACTCTTTCTTCATTATCAGTCCTCCCCCTTACTGTAACAATTGCACCACTGTCCATAAACAAGTCGCAAACTGCCACTGCATCATCAAGGGTGCCTCCCAGATTGTTCCTTAGATCAAATATTATTGATTCTGCTCCCTCGCCAATAAGTTTTTCTATTTCCGATTCCAGGAACTCTGCTCCCCCATCCTGGAACCCGATATACTGGATATAGGCTATATTGTCTTCTATCATTTCTGCAAAAAGGTTCGGCACATAGAAGCGTGCTCTCACAAGTGTTATCTCGAATGTCTTGTCTTCGTCCGGACGGTAGAATGTAATATCAACGCTTGTCCCCTCTTCACCTTTTATAAGTGTCACTACATTTTCAAGGACCATCTCTGATATATCCTGCCCGTTTACAGCGATTATATGATCCCCTTCCCTTATTCCGGCACTGCCTGCAGGTGTGCCGGGAAGTGGTTTTACCACTATTACCCTGCCTTCATCGTCCTGTGTGACTATTATGCCTATCCCGCTCATCGTACCACTGTATGATTCTGTTATCTTTTCATATTCATCTATAGTGAAATAGTCAGCATGCCTGTCATCTAGAAGAGTAAGCATACCTTCTATTGCAGCCTGCAGAATCTCCTGCTTCTGGAAAGCCATCAGGGAATCATTGCTAATATAGTCAAATGCTTCTTCAAAAGGCGCCAGGCTGAAACGGTTTTTAATAGTCTCTGAGATTTCTTCAAATAGACCTGAACTTTCCTCCTGTGTGCTGCCTGTATCACTACTGCCGCTATTTGAACTCAAGAAATACTTTTTTATGGAATTAAAACTAAAACCTGCCCACAGTCCCGCAGTAAAGACAAAGATTATCACTACAATAGATACAAGTACCTGTATTATTATCTTTTTCATTCTATCACCAATAATTTTCTATATATGATTTCATATTATTCCAGATATTGAAGAGGATTCTGGGCAGCACCGTTTATCCTGACCTCAAAATGAAGATGCGGGCCGGTCGACCATCCCGTTGACCCGACAAGGCCTATTACCTGCCCCCTGGCCACAAACTGACCCACTGCACAGCGGATACTTGAAAGATGTGCATACCTTGTGGCAAAACCGCCGCCGTGGTAAAGCAGGATAGTATATCCATATCCGCCTGAATAACCTGCCTGGATCACCTGTCCGCCGTCACCGGCTTTTATCAGTGTGCCATATGGCGCAGTCAGGTCGATACCTGTATGGAACCTATTGGTACCGAATATCGGATGGATCCTCCAGCCAAATCCTGACCTAAGACTCCCGGCAACCGGCCACATGAATTTACCCGATGGAGCCGTCCCGTATTTATAGCTCTCAAGTATCCTTGTTACTTCAGCTTCCCTTATCTCAAGGTCCTTTTCCATCGCTATAAGGGCATTTTTGTTTGCCCTTGTCTGGTAAAGCAGGTTTTTCTTCTCACCATAGAGGTCCTCGACCTCTGCAGTTTTTGCTTCTGACTGTACCACAAGCCTTTCGATTTTTTCTCTATGTTCTTTCTGTTGCTCGCGAAGGTCTATTATGGATTTTTTTATCCCCAACGTTGCATTTCTTTTATCCTTGATATCAAGGACATTATCTGTATCCTGTTGTGCAAAAAGGTTCATCAGCTTCATCCTGGAGATAAACTCTATGAAGTTTTCCGCCTTGAGCAATACTCCAAGGACATTATTATTGCCCTTCTTATAGATCTCGGCAATACGGTTATTAAGGATCAAGATCTTTTCAGAAAGTTCATCCTCTATCTTGTTTAGTTCTTCCTCCTTAAGGACCAGCTCAATAGTGGTCCTGTCTACGATACTTTTGGCATCAGCCAGCTGGGCATTGAATCCATCAAGTTCGGAAAGTGCGCTAATAAGCTGTTCTTCTACTTGTGAGACCTCGCCCATATAGTGCTGCTCGGTCTTTTTTACTTCATCGATCTTTTTTTGGGCTTCTTCCCTCTCTTCTTTTATCCTCTGGAGTTCTTCTTCCAGCGACTGCCCCTGGAGCTGCCCCGGAGCTAAAGATATATTGAATGCTGACAGCAGAATAAGAAGACCTGCAAACAAGATTATGATTTTTGTTATTGCTTTTTTCATTATTATAAATATAAAATGCTCCAGGAGCCTGTCCTAGATCTTTACATACCTTCTAAGTGCTATACCGCTGCTGATGATCCCGAGAAGTCCTCCCAGGAGTATCAGTCCGATATATACATATATTATAATATGTCCGCTTCCAAGTATGGCAAGTTCTTTTATCCTCATGGTATCGACTATTGCCCGTTCTCCTTTAATAAGGAGAAAATTTCCCAGCAGATACAGCATTACTACTGATACTATACTTCCCATAAAACCTTCGAAAAAACCTTCGAAAAGGAATGGTATCCGGACAAACCAGTTGGACGCACCGACCAGCTTCATCACCTCGATCTCTTTTCTCCTGGCATATATGGAAAGTCTTATAGTATTAAAGATAAGGACAATGGTTGCAAGCAAAAGAACGATTATAATAATAAACGCTATAGTCCCGATTATCGCAGTGATGGAAAAAAGCCTCCTGACATAGGTCTGTCCATATACAACATCATCAATGCCCTCAATATAGTTTCCATCCTTATCCAGGAACCGGAGGGCCACAAGTTCTACCTTTTCAGGATCATTCAAGGTTATTTCAAATGAAGCGGGGAGCGGATTACCCTGGATTTCCTTTAATATATCGCTTCCCTCATTCTGTTCCTTAAATCGCTCGAGGGCCTGCTCCTTTGAGATATATTTTACTTCAGCTGTCTCTTCCCAGCTCTTGACCTCGGTTTCAATATAGTCGTTTAATTGTGGAGAAATATTATCTTGAAGATATACTGCAAGTTCTACCTGGCCCTTGATAGAATTGATTATGCTCTGTATGTCAAAAACCAGAACTGTAAAAAAACCAACGATGAAGAGTGTTATTGCTACAGTGGTTATAGCAGTAAATCCCATCAAAAAATTTCTTCTAAAACTTGTAAAAGTCTCACTAAAAAAATATTTGGATCTGACCATGATTAATCCCCGTAAACCCCTCTCTTTTGATCCCTTATAATCTCTCCTTCTTCCAGCTCGACCACCCTTCTCCTCATGGAATTTACTATGCTCCTATCATGTGTGGCCATGACAACTGTTGTCCCTGTGAGGTTTATCCTGGAAAGTATTTTCATTATCCCTTCCGAAGTCGCCGGATCCAGGTTTCCTGTGGGTTCATCAGCCAAAAGTATGGGCGGACGGTTAACAAATGCCCTTGCTATAGATATCCTCTGCTGCTCGCCCCCTGAAAGTTGATGCGGGTAGGCATTATCCCTGGTATGAAGACCTACAAGTTTTAATACCTGCGGTACCTGGACCTTGATCTCATAACCCGGCCTGCCTATGACTTCTAATGCAAAAGCAACATTTTCAAAAGCGGTCTTATTCGGAAGAAGTTTAAAATCCTGGAATACACATCCAATATTGCGCCTTAATTGTGGTATCCTGTTGTTTTTTAGATTGCAGATATTCCTGCCTGCAATAAATATATTACCCTTTGTCTCGTCTATCTCCTTTATAAGGAGTTTTATGAAGGTCGATTTCCCTGAACCGCTGGGGCCCACCATAAAAACAAATTCTCCTTTGTCGACATTGAGGTCAATATCCTTTAATGCAACAGTGTCCTCATTGTATATCTTGCTGACATTTTTAAATTCGATCATTTTCATAAGGCTAAAGTATACCTTAGTACTTTCTTTTAATCATGAAGAGTTTTTTAATTATTTAGAGTTTACTCTCTGGCTAATATTTTTTCAAGAAATCCCCTGATGAACGGGTCGATATTGCCGTCAAGTACGGAGTTGACATCTCCAATTTCTACCAGGCTCCGGTGATCTTTTACCAGTTGATACGGCATCATGACATAGCTTCTTATCTGGTTGCCCCACCCTATCTCTTTTTTCTCTCCCTGGAGTTTTTCGATCTCTTCCCGGTTCTTTTTCTGCTTCAGTTCAAACAATTTTGAACCGAGTATCTGCATGGCTGTCTGCCGATTAAGAAGCTGCGACCTCTCATCCTGGCACTGTACGATTATCCCGGATGGTATATGTGTTATCCTCACTGCAGAATCAGTGACATTTACATGCTGGCCCCCGGCCCCGCTGGACCTGTATGTATCTATCCTTAAGTCCTCCTTATTGATCTTTATATCAATATCGTTTTCAACAAGCGGTATCACATCAACTGATGCAAAAGAAGTGTGTCTTCTTTTTGAAGAATCAAATGGAGATATCCTTACCAGCCTGTGTATCCCCTTCTCACTTTTAAGCAGTCCAAAAGCATTCTTTCCGGAGACAGTAAAGGTAATGCTTTTAATCCCTGCTTCATCACCGGCCTGACGGTCAGTGATCCTGTAGATATACTTTCTTTTTTCCATCCATCTGCTGTACATCCTGAAAAGCATCTCGGCCCAATCTGCAGATTCTGTTCCTCCCGCACCCGGATGGATCGTAATAACTGCAGGATAGCTGTCATGTTTTTGGCCAAGCATCGCTTTTTCTTCAAGTTCTTCAAGGTTTTTTCCGGAATATTTAAGATTCTCATCCAGTTCTTCAAGTAATGACGGATCATCTTCAGCCTCAAGCATTTCAAGTGCTGTCTCTGCATCTTCAAGCTTTCCTTCAATACTTTTAACAGAATCTATAATATCTTTGAGTTCTGTTATTTCCTGTGTGACCTTCTGGGCTTTCCCCTGGTCATCCCAGAATCCCGGGACAGTGGTCAGTGTATGCAGTTTTTCGAGTTGGTCTGACTTCTTACCTATTTCAAAGACAGTCCCGTAAATAGATCAATTTTTTTAAAAGATCGTCATATTTATTTCTTTGTTCGTCCAGCATCTATCCTCCGCATTTATAACTTACTTTCTTTAAGCATTTTTTATATCTCTTCCCACTGCCGCATGGACATAATTCATTTCAAACCTGCCATGCAAATACTCTCATTTCGATCTGATTTTATTATAATCCTTTACAATAATATATACAGGCATCAATTACCTATATTCAACTCCATGTTTTTATATAAAAAGTGTCTATACGGACCAACAATACATTTTAGTCTTTACTATTCGGGAATTTAGTTTACACAGGTTGATTATCAATGAAAAGAGCTGGGACAGAAAGAAATCATTGTTGATCCTTGATGAGATCCATAAAAAAAAGAATTGGAAAAGTTTTCTTAAAGGCATCTATGATGTAGAAGGGTTAGAGCCCCCGATTATAGTTACAGGAAGTGCCCGTCTGGATACAATAAGAAAAACTGGAGATTCTCTGGCTGGAAGATATTTCCATTTCCGACTGCATCCTTTGGATATAAAGGAATTAAAGAATGTTATAGAACCTGAAAAAGCTCTGGAAAAATTAAAAAATTTTGGAGGTTTTCCTGAACCTTTCCTTGAAAACAGCGATTCATTTTATAGGCGATGGCAAAGGTCGCATATTGATATTATTCTAAGACAGGATCTAGTCGATCTTGAATCGGTTAGAAGTATCAATCAAATAGAAACCTTGATAGAACTGTTAAAAAGATAGAAATAGCA
>RCNB010002560.1_pt1 | contig 11119 bp, 4 predicted proteins | sample 2041321 | NCBI WGS metagenome assembly RCNB01 (sample SAMN09708232, study PRJNA481090) | Marine sediment metagenome, whole genome shotgun sequencing project.
ATCTAATAGGTAGTACTCTATCTAATAATAGTTGACAAATTCTTTATATTTACTCAAAAAATACAGAACTGCGTTTAGCAGGTCGTTATCTTTAATCATACCCACAATGCTACCAGATGAGTTTTTAATAGATCAAGAAAATAGAATAAGGTTTTACAGTGGTTTCAGTATCCGATTCCCATTTTTTAATGCCCATGACCTCCACCTTCCTCTTTCGTATTTTTAGCTTTTGCTAAAAGCGTAAAAGCATCATGGGTAACTATGTCTAGCTTACCCACATCTAATGACTGATCTATTGGTGAAATTGCAGTGTAACCCTCTTCTGTTTTCCCTACCTTAATTTCAATCATTTCAAATTCATTAAGCGTTGTTCCTAATTCATTTTTTTTACCACTGAATTTATATACATAATAGCTATCCTGATAATGTACAATCCCTGTTTCTGGTATCACGTAATGTTCTTCTGTTCCTACTTCTATGGCGGCATTTATAAACAACCCAGGAATCAAGTCTTCATTCAATTCATTTAAATGACCGTGAATAGTAACCGATCTATCTGACCGTACATTATTGCCAATTAAAAATATCTTGGCTTCCATCCATTTATCTGGTGCATTGGCCAAACGAAACCGAATACGCTGACCTATACGAATGAGCGGCATATCGTCTTCGAAAACATTAAGTTCTACATGTAAATCAGTGGCATCCGTAATATCCATTATGACATCTTGTTGGTTAAAATATTTACCTGTGTTGGTATACACGTCTTTTACAATGCCCGTTACAGGCGCATATACATTGACCGTAGATGATAAGTTTCCATTTTTAACACTTGAAGGATTGATACCAATTAATTGCAGTTTACTTTCTAATGCTTGAATTTTGGCTTTATTGGTTAAATAATTGCTTTTGGCTTGTTGAAACACTTTTGCAGACGTTACTTCTTCGTTATGAAGGGTTTCTTGACGTTCAAAATCGGCTTTTAAGAAATCATTTTTTGCCAGTGCTTCTAAATAGGATTGTTGAAATTCGATATAATCGGGGTTCTCAACTCTAGCAATTAACTGCCCTTTTTTAACTTTACTTCCAGAAAGCATCTCCGTGTATTTTAAAAAACCTCCATAAGGCACGGTTATGGAAATATTGCCTTGTGGTGGCACATCTATCATACCATTAACTGAAATTTCGTTTCCAATCATGCGTTTTTCTATTTTACCAATTTTAATTTCAGTTTGTGCCAATTGTGCATCTGTTAGTTCTACTAGATTTTCATTTTCATCATGGTTTAGTTCTGTTACTACATTTTTCATCTTTTCTTTACAGCCTAACGTAAGAAGTATTGCCGTAAAAACTATTATTTTATATTTATAGTTCATTTTATGTGTTATTTAGTAGTGAGTTGTTCTGTTTTTATAAGGGTTTGGTTGTACTGGTTTACAAAATCTAAATACTTGGTTTCAATCGTTAAGGCTCTATTAAGTCCTTGTACATATTCTATATATCCAATTTCGCCTTCTTGAAAGCCCCGTTGCGATTGTTTTAATAGCAAAGTAGCTTGTGGTAACGCATTGGTTCGGTAGTGTTCTATATTTTGTAATTGTGTTTGAAGTTTTTCTAAAAAGGTTTGTATTTCTGTTTGCGTATTATTAGTAACTGCTTCAAGCATGGCTTCATTTTCCTGTTTATGAATTTTTGCAGCCTTTATTTTAGCTAAATGTGCATTAAAAAATATAGGAATACTCAAGCCCAATTGGACACCAGTAAAACGGTTACCAGAATCAAAAACTGTGGGTGTGCCATTTGCTGTTTCGCCATTACCGATAAAGGATTGATTAAAATATCCCAATGTAATATCTGGTAATATTTTAGAGGCTTCGACAGCTTTTTCTTTTTCGGCTACATCAACTTGCGCTTTATAAAATTGAACCAATGGGTTGTTATTTATAACTGTGGAATCAAGACGTATCGATAATTCAGAAGTAGTTTTGATTTCTAAATCACCCACTGTTATGTCAAGTCTGTTTTTAGAATTTAGCAGTTGTTTTAATAGCAATTTATAGTGTGTTACTTCGGCATTATTATCTTGAATCAAAATCTGAATTTCTGCTAATTCTGCGTTTGCAGTTGCTTTTTCCAAGGCGTTACTTTCGCCTAATTTAAAGCGAAGATTTGCTGCATGTACAAATTTTTGATAAATACTATCTTGGTTTTGTAACAATCGTTGCTTGTGTTTTGCAGACCATAGCAAATAATAAGCACTTTTCACTTGTGCAATCAATTCATTTTTGATTACCCTTTGTTTTATTTCACTTGCTTCTATTTTAGTTTTAGCAAGCTTATTTTGATTACTATAAACTGTTGGAAATGCAAAAGTTTGGCTAATGCTAAAATTTGTGTCATTGTTTGCAGCACTGTTGGTTTGACCGTATTCTAACCCAAACTCTGTTTTAGGCGCATCGAAACTTGTTCCTTTTAAGGCTTGTTCTTGCAACGTTTGAAATTGAGCTACTTTTATGTTTGGGTTATATTTCAAAGCTACAGCTATCAGCTCATCCACATTGCTATAATTATCTATTACACTTTTGTTTTGCGCATTTAGATTTATACCACCAAATAGAGCAAGCAACATTATGATTGAAGTTTTATTTATTTTCATTTTAATTCTTTTTTCGGAATAATAATATAAGATAGGAAGCACTATTAAGGTTAAGAACGTTGCCGATATAAGACCACCAATAACCACTGTAGCTAAAGGACGTTGAACTTCGGCACCAGCCGATTGAGAAATGGCCATCGGTAAAAACCCTAAAGAAGCCACAGCTGCTGTCATAATCACAGGACGTAAACGTGTCTTTGTTCCTTGATAAATTCGTTGAAAAACGTCTGTAACACCCTCTTTTTTAAGTCGGTTAAATTCCGCAATCAACACAATACCATTTAAAACCGCAACTCCAAATAATGCGATAAAGCCAACGCCCGCCGATATACTAAAGGGTAAACCACGTAACCAAAGGGCAAAGACACCTCCGATTGCTGATAATGGTATGGCTGAAAAAATAAGGACACCCTGTTTTAAGGACCCAAAAGTAAAGTACAGTAAAATAAAAATAAGCAGTAAAGCCATAGGCACAGCAATTGACAGGCGTTTTTTGGCTTTAACCAGATTCTCAAATTGACCGCCATAGCTCGTATAATAACCAGGTTCAAAACGTACTTGTTTTTCAATTTTTCTACTTAATTCATTAACCACACTTTGCACATCTCGGTTTCTTACATTAAATGCCACTATGATACGTCGTTGCGTATTGTCTCTTTGTATTTGAACCAAACCATCTTTAACTTCAATTGAAGCTAGCTGCATTAATGGTATTTGCGTACCATTATTACCTGTAATGTACAAGTTTTGAACATCTGTTATGTTTGACCTATTTCTTTTATCAAGTCGCACCACAAGGTCGAATTGCTTTTCGCCTTCATAGACCAATCCCGCAGAGGTTCCTGCAAAAGCAGTTTGAATGGCGTTATTTACCGTATTAATGCTTAAACCATACCGTGCCAATGCCGACCGATTGTAATGAATAACTATTTGAGGTGCTCCTGTTATCTCTTCAATATATAAGTCTGTAGCGCCTTCAACGGTATTTACAATTTTACCAATTTGATTGGCATATTGGGTTAGTTGCTGTAAATCTTCTCCATAAATTTTAACTGCAACATCTTGTCTTACGCCTGTCATTAATTCATTAAAACGCATTTGTACTGGCTGTTGAAACCCAAAAGTTACGCCAGGAATTACTTCTAAAGCTTTTGCCATTTTATCTGCGAGTTCTTCTCTTGTTGAAGCCGACACCCATTCTGATTTATCTTTAAGAATAATTATTATATCTGCCGCTTCAATAGGCATTGGGTCGGTAGGTATTTCACCAGAGCCAATTTTAGAAACTACTTGTATGACTTCAGGGAATTGATCCAATAAAATTTTTTCTGCTTTTGTAGATGCTTTTATGGTATTGTTCAATGAACTCCCCGTAATTACTCTTGTTTCGAGTGCAAAATCTCCTTCTTCAAGCGTTGGAATAAATTCGCCACCTAAACTCTTGAAAATTACCAAGGCAACTATAAAAAGAATTAATGTAGAAGTTATCATAATAAGTCGCTTGTGCATCACCCAACGTAATAAAGGTTCATAGAATTTGTAAATGCTATTTAATATTCTATCTGAAATATTCTTTTTATGCCCTTCGTTTTTTCTCATTGTTAAAGCGGCCATCATGGGCACATAGGTTACAGATAGTAGTAAAGCACCAAGAATAGCAAAACTTACCGTTTGTGCCATAGGACCAAACATTTTTCCTTCAGTACCAACTAGAGCTAAAATAGGTAGGTACACAATAAAGATGATTAATTGCCCAAAAACCGCAGAGTTCATCATTTTACTCGACGATTTGAAAACGAGGTCATCCATGTCGTCTTGATTCAATTTCTTCTTGAGACGCGAACCCTGTAATGAGAACAACGTAGCTTCCACTACGATAACCGCACCATCCACTATCAACCCAAAATCGATTGCTCCTAAACTCATTAAATTAGCCGACACACCAAAAAGATACATCATACTAAAAGCAAACAATAATGCCAAGGGAATTACTGAAGCCGTTACCAAACCTGCACGCCAGTTACCTAAAAGTAGTAACAATATAAAAAAGACAATTAATGCGCCTTCCGTTAAGTTTTTAGTGACTGTACCTATGGCTTTATCGACTAATTTAGAGCGGTCTAAAAAAGGTTCAATGACTACGCCTTCAGGAAGTGTTTTACTTATGGTGGCTATCTTTGCTTTAACTTCTTCTATAACTTGTGATGAATTAGCTCCTTTTAGCATTAATACAATACCACTAACGACCTCACCTTCACCATTTCTTGTGGTAGCACCATAACGAATAGCTGAGCCAATCTGAACTTTTGCAATATCTTTAATTAAAATAGGGTTACCATTAGGAGTTTGTTTTACTAGGATGTTTTCTATGTCGTCTATAGAACCAACCAGACCTTCACTTCTAATAAATAAAGCTTTATCATTTTTTTCGATATATGCACCTCCTGTATTTTGATTATTGGTTTCTAAAGCATTAAAAAGTTCGGAAATGGAAATATTCATTGCATTTAATTGCTCTGGTTTAATGGCAATTTCATACTGCTTTAATAGACCGCCAAAGCTACTTACATCTGCCACACCAGGCGTTCCTAATAATTGTTTTCTTATGAGCCAATCTTGTACAGTACGCAGTTCGGTTGCGTTGTATTTATCTTCAAATCCAGATTTTGTAGTGACAACATATTGATAAATTTCTCCCAAGCCAGTGGTTAAAGGCGCAATACTTGGTTTTCCTACGCCATCCGGGATTTGTCTTTGTGCATCTGCAAAACGTTCATTAACTTGCTGACGTGCCCAATACACGTCGACATCCTCCTCAAAAACAATTGTAACAACTGATAAACCAAATCGTGAAAAAGAGCGAATTTCTTCAATTTTAGGTATGGTAGCCATTGTTAACTCAATAGGAAATGTTATTAAACGTTCTACTTCTTGAGCTGCCAAAGTAGGAGATGCTGTTATGATCTGAACCTGATTGTTGGTAATATCTGGAACGGCATCTACAGGTAATTGTTTTAATGAATACAAGCCTGCAAGAATTAAGGCTAATGTGAGTAAACCAATAACCAATTTATGGGTTATGGCGTACTTAATGATTTTATTAAGCATAATGAATAGGTTAAAATATTTGTAAACTACTTTAATCTTTATAGGATATAAGACTGTAATTGAAACCATTCCTGTTTTAACAGGAATTCACATTTTAAACCCGAGGTGGTTGAAATAAAGACTCCAAATATGCCGAAGAAAAGAAAGCTTTGTAATGATTATATTGCATATTTTCCGTTGTATCAAAAACTACAAGAGTAGGTTCTTGATTTGTTGGAAAATAAAATAACGAACAACAACTTTGATGTGCGTTATGATAAGGTGATTCTTGATGGTTTGAATTAGTTTTATGTTCTGGTAAACTACCATCGTTATTGATATAATCTTCTAAAACAAAGTCTAAAAACGAATCGCCATCAAAAGCTTTGTGCTCTTGGTAATGATCATATATTTCAGTGATTTTTTGAAACTCACATCCAATATCTACATTAGGCATAATAGCCTGTAACATAAATATAAAAGATAGCGTTATAGATGATATTAGTTTCATATATTTTACAAATATATATATTTTAATTTCAATGTTAATTATAGATGTAAATCTAATGTTTGCAAAGGTCGCGGGGCAGAACCGTGAAGAATTGATCGGTAAAAAAGTAACTGATCTCGGTTTTTATAAGAACGAAGAAGATCGTCGTAAACTTTTTAAAGAATTAGAAAATAAGGGAAGATTACAAGATTATGCAATAGATTTTAGATTAAAAAATAGTGAAGTAAGAAATTGTTTAATGTATTCAGAGATTATGGAGATTGAAGGTAGGCCTTGTCTCATATCTATAGTAAGGGACATAACCGAACAAAAACGAGTAGAAAAAGAGCTGCGAGAAGCCGAAAATAAAAATAAGCTACTTTTAAATTCCACTTCTGATTTGGCAATGTTAATAGATCCAGATGGTAAAATAAATGCCATTAATAGATCAATGGCCAGTTCATTGGGTCATCTCCCTGATAAATTGCTTAATAAGAATGTATATGACCTATTGCCAACTGACTTAGGGGAACAAAGAAAAAAACAAGGTAAACAAGCTGAAAAATCAGGTAAAGTAATACAGTTTATTGATCACAAAGATGAGCTTTGGTTTAGTAACAATATCTACCCCATCTTTGATGAACGGAAGAAATTAACACAATTAGCCATTTTTTCACAAGATGTAACGATGCAAAAAAAAGCGGAGGATGCATTAATAAGTTCTGAACAAAGACTAAATATAGTTTTTGATTCCGCCCCCGATGCCATATATCTTGTTGACTTTAAAGGAAAATGCCTTGATGCAAATAAAATGGCAGAAAAAATATTTGGTTATAAAAAAGAAGATGTAATTGGAACAAACTTATTAAAACCAAAGTACTTATCTGGAATTGAATTAAGTAAAGCGATGAAAATATTTGCATTAAATGTATTGGGTAAACCTTCAGGGCCTGATGAATTTGTCGTGAATCGCGAAGACGGAAGTAAAATTCATGTTGAGACCAGCACCTATCCTGTTAAGATCGAAAACAAAAATGTTATTCTTGGAATGGCACGTGACATTACAGCACGAAAAAAGATGGAGCAGGAACTTAGACTCAGTGAGCAAAGATTTAAACATTTATTTGATTACCTGGGAGATGCAGTATTTGTTACCAAATTTAGTGGCTCAGACCATGGCCAAATTTTGGAAGCCAACTTAGCGGCCATTAAACAAACCGGCTATACGAAAAAAGAACTGCTTAAAATGAATGTTATCACTGATCTTTATGTTGAAGGATCAAGGGAAATGAGCACGGAAGATTTGGAAGCAAAAATAAAGAAGGGAATTTACAAAACTACGGCGGAAATGAAAAGAAGAAAGGATGGCACTTTTTTCTGGACAGAAGTAATATTAACTCAGATAGATTTTAGGGGAGAAAAAGCAATTTTAGCTATTAGTCATGACATTACAGACAGAATAAATAAAGCAGAAGAGTTGCGTAAGAGCGATTTGGTTAATAAAGCATTATTGAACGCCACCCTGGATATGGCATTGCTGATGGATAAATCTGGAAATATTATTACTGTTAATAATGCAATGGCGGTTTCATTAAACAGTACACCTTATCGATTGATTGGTAAAAACATAGAAGACTTGTTGCCACCAGAATTAGCGAAAAAGAGATGGAATAAAATTGAAGAAGCCGGGAAGGTAGGCCATTTAGTACGATTTGTGGATCATCAAGGAGGTCGCTGGTTTGACAACAGTATTTATCCCATCTTTGATGATAAAGAAAAAATCTCACAATATGCTGTTTTCTCACAAGATATCTCTGATCTAAAGAATGCTGAGCAGGAATTAATTAGAAGTGAACAACGTTTCGCATTGGCTATGCAGGGCGCAAATGACGGCCTATATGATTTGAATATAAAGGATAATAGCATCTATTTTTCACCTCGTTATAAGGAAATGTTAGGATATAAAGACAAAGAGATCAAAAATGACTTTGAAAGTTGGGTAAACTTATTACATCCGGATGACATCGATGAAGCGCAAAAAGAGGTGAATAAATTTCAGTCTGGAGACGAATTAAATTATGAATCAAGATTCAGACTGAAACACAAAGATGGCAGCTACCGTAATATTCTTTCAAGGGCATTTGGGGTACGTTCTGAATCAGGTAGTATGACAAGAATTGTTGGTACTCATGTAGATATCACTAATTTAAAGAAGGCAGAATTAGAGATACTAAAACTGAATGAAGACCTTGAAAAAAGGGTTAAACGGAGAACTCATGAACTCGAACAAAGTCTTAGTGAAAATGTTAAACTTTCTGAAGCCATTGAGCAAAGTCATACCACCGTTGTAATTACTGACAATAAAGGAAATATTGAATACGTAAATCCAAACTTTTCACGCGTTACAGGATATTCAATTGAAGAAATAAAAAACCAGAACTCGAGAATACTTAAATCGGGTGAAATGTCCGATTTATTTTACAAAGAATTATGGGATACCATTCTTTCAGGCAATATTTGGCAAGGCGAATTTATTAATAGGAGAAAAAACAATGAGTTCTATTGGGAAAGCGCCATCATTTCACCAATATTTGATAAAAACGGAGAGATCACAAATTTTGTGGCTGTAAAAGAAGATATTTCAGACAGAAAACTCCTTGAAGATGAACTATTAAAATCTAAGGTACAAGCTGAAGAAGCCAATAAGGCCAAAAGTACATTTCTGGCAAATATGAGTCATGAAATACGTACACCAATGAACGCAATATTAGGGTTTTCTGAGATTTTATCAAATCGCATTAAAGATCAATCACATCTTGATTATCTTGCTGCTATTCAATCAAGTGGTAAAACGCTCCTTGAACTTATTAATGACATTCTTGATCTTAGTAAAATAGAATCAGGGAAATTCGATTTTAGCTTTGAACCATGTGACATCAAAGAACTCATTAAAGAAACTGTTGGTGTACTAAAAGTCAAATCTGACCAAAAAGAGTTAGGCCTCAATAAAATTATTTCTGAAGAACTGCCAAATATAGTTAACATTGATGAGTTGCGGATAAAACAAATCCTTATCAACCTACTAAACAATTCCATTAAATTCACTGATAAAGGACACATTGAATTAGAAGTATCTTGTCAAAATAAAACAACCGCAACCCTTGATCTGGTTCTTAAAGTAAAAGACACAGGTATTGGTATTTCAGAAGAAAATCATCATAGTATTTTCCAGGAATTTAATCAAATTGAAGATCTTGACAGCAAAAAATTTGAAGGTACAGGCTTGGGCCTCGCCATTACAAAACAGCTTGTAAATTTAATGAATGGTACTATTGAATTGGAAAGTGAGATTGGGAAAGGAAGTATATTTACGATAGTATTAAACAAGGTGAAATACAGCGATAAACAAATTGAATTAAAAGAAAGCACAAAATATGATTATGAATTAATAAAATTTGAAGAGACAACAATTCTTGTGGTTGATGACCTTAAAAGTAACAGAGAGGTCCTTAAAGCATATTTTGAGGGCTTTAATTTGAATATCATTGAAGCTGAAAATGGAGAAGAGGCCATTGCAGCAATAAAACAATATAAACCCCAATTAGTCTTCCTTGATCTAAGAATGCCAGTCATGGATGGCTTTGAAACAATTAAGATCATCATGAAGAATCCTTATTGGTCAAAAATTCCAATAATAGCCGTTACGGCTTCAGCTTTTGATACGGACGAGAAAAAAGTAATTGACTTAGGTTTTAGCGAATACGCAAGAAAACCTGTCAGTTTAAATGAAATCCTTCGAATAACGAAAAAATACATAAAACACAACATTATTTTTAAAGATGAAGAAATAAGTACTGAATTTATAACAGAGATTGCTGATAATTTGGAGGAAGTTATTTTAGAAATAGAAAAAAAGGCAGTACCCGTTTGGAAAAAAATAAAAAAACTGAGAAAAAGAGAAAAAGTAGTTCTTTTGGCTAATATATTAATGGAAATTGGTCAGAATTTTGATTCAGTCATAGTTTCTAATTATGGGAAAGAATTATTATCAGCCAGCCAATTATTCAATATCAAAAAAGAAATGAAACTGATCAAAGAATTCCCAGCATTTATTAAAGAGCTAAAAGATATGAATAATAAAAAATGAACATGAGTAGGTTTTGGGTCAGAGTCATAAATTTTATTTATATGTGTATAGAATTAAAAAATAAAAATTAACGCAAAGGTTTTTGTAAATTAGACTCAGTAAATAATATAAAAAAATAACAAATGGAAGATAAAAAACATTCGAGTACAGCATCTCACAATATGAATGGTGAAAGCAAATGCCCGTTTACAGGTGGAGCTGTAAAGCAAAGTGCTGGTGGTGGCACTAAAAATAGCGACTGGTGGCCAAATCAGTTGAATTTGAACATTCTACGCCAACATTCTTCCTTGTCTAATCCGATGGGTGAGGATTTCAATTACGCTGAGGAGTTTAAGAGACTAGACCTGGATGCCGTGAAAAAAGATCTTGTCGATCTGATGACCAACTCTCAAGACTGGTGGCCAGCCGATTATGGTCATTATGGTCCATTTTTCATTAGAATGGCATGGCACAGTGCAGGTACCTATCGTATATCCGATGGACGGGGTGGAGCTGGTTCTGGTACACAGCGTTTTGCTCCACTTAATAGTTGGCCAGATAATGCAAACCTAGACAAAGCACGCTTACTACTTTGGCCAGTTAAAAAGAAATATGGCAAGAAAATTTCGTGGGCAGATCTTATGATATTGGCCGGAAATTGTGCTCTTGAGTCTATGGGCTTCAAGACTTTTGGTTTTGCCGGTGGACGTGAGGATGTTTGGCATCCGGAAGAAGATATTTATTGGGGTGCAGAAACAGA
>RCNB010002561.1_pt1 | contig 11115 bp, 11 predicted proteins | sample 2041321 | NCBI WGS metagenome assembly RCNB01 (sample SAMN09708232, study PRJNA481090) | Marine sediment metagenome, whole genome shotgun sequencing project.
ACGATACAATCCATTTCACCGTGTGCACCTTCAAAAAACTTCTCACCAACAAAAACTCTTTCCCATGGCTCCAACGGAGTCACATCTCCGCCTCACCCCTCACCAGTGTCTTCAGAATATTCTATTGGGTCCGCTATCTCTTGCAAAAGCTCCTTGTCAGTGTGGCATCCAATACAACCAGTCCCCAGATTGAATTCACAACTCGACAGATAAAAGCCTATCACCACGATTAAAACAGTTCTTAGTAAACCATTCATGCTACCCTCCTTTCTCATTACATATTATATAAGGTTTATCAATTTTACTATCACTCTTCTCATTTTTAGTCAAAAACTTTGTCCTCTATACTTCTACGCCAAGTCTTTTTATGTTCTTCCAGAGCGTAATCCTGCTATATCCGAGTAGTACTGCAGCTTTTGTCCTATTCCCCTGAGTCATTTTAAGTGCATTGGCAATCCGCACCCTTTCATCATTTGTATTTCTCTTTTTGTCTGTAGTGATGCCTTCGATCATCAGTCTTTGTTTTATTTGTTGTGGAATATTGTGAAAACGAATGGTATCAGACCGGCAGGTTAAAAAGGCATATTCAATGGTATTCTCAAGCTCGCGTATATTACCATTCCAGTTATATTTCATGAGCTGATCAATTGTATGTTGGTCACACTTAACTACAGGTTTCTCCCCCTGACTACGTAATCTCTTTATGAAGTGCTCTACCAGAAGAGGAATGTCAGTTTTTCGGTCTCTCAAGCGAGGGATAGTAATTGGAATTTCATTAATCCGATCAAACAACTCCTCTATAAATGATCCCTTATTTATGAACTCCTGGATGTCTTTCTTTGTTGCAGCAATTACCCTCACATCAATTTTTCGAGAAGCTTTTTTAGATTTGGTTTCTAATTCTTTTGTCTCGAGAAACTTTAATAGTTTTACCTGAAGAGAGAGGGAAGTATCTGCGATCTCATTCAGGAAAAGCGTTCCTCCGTCAGCTTCTTCAAGTTTGCCTTTTTTCCTAGTTAATGTACCATCTGCAGAGGAAACTACATGACCAAATAAAACACTATCTAAAAGTGTTTCGGTCAGGGCAGTACAATCAACTTTAACAAATGGATTATTTTTCCTATGGCCAGTATAGTGTATTGTCCGGGCAACAAGTTCCTTGCCTGTACCAGTTTCACCATTTATTAGAATTGATGCATCGCTGTCTTTCGCTAGTTCAATCAGAGAATAAATATTTTGCATGCTATAGTGATTGCCTATTATCTGGTAAAATGATTTTCTCCCTTTGATCTCCTGTTTTAAGAGGTCAATCTCACGTTCTCGCTCAACGAGTTCTGTTATATCAACGATACTTTCAACTCCACCGATAACTTTTCCCTGTTGATCTTCTAGAAGTTGTGCATTTTTAAGCAAGTATTTGTCTTTACCGTTCTTATCTGTAACAACACAGCGCTTTCGAACTATCTTTTTTTCTGAAAAGAGGGGGCATACCCCATTTTTGTTAAGTATTGCTCCCATACAGGTAGGGCTGTTAAAAAAGTCACACTTCTTTCCTAACACCTCTTCGTTTTTAAAGCCCATTATATCCTCAGCAGCTTTATTCCAGGAGGTAATAACACGGTTTGTATCGACGGTAAATAGGCCATCAACCATGTTTTCAATAATTTCTGAGTGGTTATTTGTAAGGAGGGTATTATTTGCCATGAAAAACCGGGAAACATATTACATGATTAACATTTTTGTTAACACCATCTCTTAAGAATAAAGCTTTAATCTTCAAGCACCTGTTCAAGTACCTTCAATAAAAACTATATAATTCAATATATTATGTTTTTATTCCAACATTTATCTTAATGTTTTAGAGAGTTAAAAAGGTAGCAAATAATATGTGTTAACATATTCTTAACATTTCATCTAACAAAAATCAAGTTTTTTTGTAAAATATTTTTCCAGCAATTCTCATGTAATAGTACAACTCAACTTAATCTTATTATACATTCATTTTTTCTCAGTGAATAATTGAATTACCTCACGGAACGGATTCACCTCGCTAATGTTATAAGGAAAATTTATTTCTCCCATATGTTTGAACACCACTTTTTACTTAATTTTCAAAATATTATTGCTTCGAGAGCAAATCCTGTCAATGCTACTATAAACTATCAAAAAGATATTGTCTGAAAAAGCGTTTTCAAAACTACCTATATAAAAAAACAACCCCTTTCTTGCTTGGCTGGTGTTTCATCCGAACTACCGATTCGCAATGGTTCATGATGAGTTTAAAGAATATGCAAAGAAACGGGTATAAACCATATGTCCTCAAAAGTGTAGGAAGTTCTTAAGTTTTTATCAAGACTGCCGAAAATTTTGGGTTGATCTAGAATACGTCACCTTTTTTGGCGACCAGGAGATTGAAACATATCGTGAGGGGAGTGGAGATTTTACTGCTGAATATGAGATGGCTGCGACCTCCACCACGTTTGTTTACGAAACGATTAATCTTGATACTGGTGACTCCCAATCATTGGAATATGAGAATGACAGTGATGACACCTGGAATAATTCTGCTAATCCGGTAGAAAATGTTGACTTCTGGTACAGGTATCACACCGGATCATCGGATCCTCATGATGCTGGAGATGAGTCAGGATGGATGCTGTTTTCAAATTCACCTTTTGAAATTTATACAGGTGGGACACCGTTTGATGAAATCACCAAGACAGATTTTTACTATAGCAACTTTACCTTGACTTCACATTTTGTATTAAACGAAGAACAAACATTAGATGAACCTCTAATCATCTTTATAAATACAGATGAGGGTCGCTACGCTGCTTTAAATATAACAGGTGGAGAATCAGTGCCTGCAGATGGAGCCATCCCTGCAAATTCCACCCTAAACCACAGATATATCACCTTTAAAAAGCCTGGTGATTAATGAAAGTGTGAGAAAAATAGATTTTCTCCCAGGATTTACCAAAATTTATTAAAGCCCTCCAGTGAGATGCTGGGGGGCTATCTTTTTATCGATATTCATATTAACCCCCCTACCCTGCTATGGCTTGTTACTGGAAAACATTTCAGTTTCTATGAACGATCTTAAGTCAGCTTTCCTATCTCCATTTAGAAATTCAAATCTGAAATAATTGCTTTTTAGGATTTGTGGTGATAGGATTAAAAATGTGTTGCGAGTTCCGCGTTTCGTGTTACGAGTCAAAAAAATGAACTGATTTGCCAGACGTTAATGTTATGGAAAGACCTTTTAAAGAAATACGTTTGCACAGGGGTAAGCCACCCCAGGAATTTTCATGTCATCTTCTGCATCAAGAGAAAGATTACCTTGTATTACGCTACGTCAATCCAAGCTCTGCTAAGATTAACGATATCCATATAAAAAAAGGCTCTATTACAATTGCTCACTACTGGAAACACAGGAATTACATATTATGGAAAATGAAGGAACCCGATGGAGAACTCAAAGGTTATCTATTTCACATCTCTAAAAATACTGACATAGGCGATAATCATGTTACCTACGAAGATCTCGAACTGGATATATGGTTTTATCCTGATGGAAATGCTACTATACTTGACCAGGATGATGTCGATGACTGCTTTACGAGAGGACTCATCGATTCTGAAGAAATTTCTTTAATCAAAGCTCAGGAAGAAGAAGTCTTAACCAATTTTAAATCCATTATTAAAGAAGCCTGGTCTGAAGAAAGCACACCCTGATCTATGGAAAAGATACTATCTGCAGCCATTCAATTAAACGCAGGTTCTGACAAAAAACTAAACATTGAGAATGCAGTCAAGCTCATTAAAAAAGCTGCTCACAGGGGGGCTAAATTAATAGCTCTGCCTGAAGTTTTTAATTGGAGAGGAGTCAGAAAAGAAATCCCCGATAATTGTGAATCCATTCCAGGCCCCACTTCACTCCGAATGTCTGAGCTGGCTGCAACGCTTAAAATATTCCTTCTATGTGGTTCTATCATTCAGACCAACCATGAAGGTTCCAGACCTTTTAATACAAGTTTCCTGATAAACCCCCGTGGTAAAATTATAGCGTTATATCGAAAAATTCACCTCTTCAAAATACATCAAAGAGGGAAATCAGCCATAGATGAAACTAGAATTTATTCCTCCGGGGATGAGGTTGTGACTACCCGCATTCCTTTTTGTAAGGTTGGGTTCACTATATGTTATGACCTTCGATTTCCAGAACTTTTTAGACGTCTGGCTGATAATGGTGCTGGGATTATCTTCGTTCCATCGTCCTTTACATATGAAACTGGAAAAGCACATTGGGAAATTCTTTTAAGAGCCCGGGCAATTGAAAATCAGGCCTATATCATTGCACCCAATCAATATGGGAAGGATCCTTCAGGTAATAGTCATTATGGTCATTCAATGATAGTTGATCCCTGGGGCACTGTCATTGGCCAATGCTCAAATGGAGAGAAAATCATTTATGGTGAGCTTGATATCAACTATTTAAAAAAAGTTAGAAAAATTCTACCCTCTCTTAAACATATTAGAAACGATGTTTTTTGTTTTCCTGTTCCCTGAACCCTGCCCCCTGATCCCTTAATTAAAAGGAGAAGGCAAATGAAAGAAGCCATGTTTTACAAGAAAGGAGAGAACCAGGAAGTCAACTGCTTCCTTTGTCACCATCATTGTACCATCAAGGAAGGGAAAAAAGGAATTTGTGGTGTAAGAGAAAATAGAGAAGGTATCCTTTATAGCCTCGTTTTTGGAAAATCTGTCAGTGAGAGTGTCGACCCTATTGAAAAAAAACCCCTTTTCCATTTTTTCCCCGGGTCACGCTCATTCTCAATATCTACTGTAGGATGCAATTTCAAATGTCTTCACTGTCAGAATTCCAGCATTTCTCAAATGCCAAGGGATCAGAAGCATATTGCTGGTAACGAGCTTCATCCTTCAAAGATTGTATCACTTGCCAGAGACTATGACTGTAAAAGCATATCGTACACTTACACTGAACCAACTATCTATTTTGAATACGCATACGAAACAGCAAAAATTGCAAAAGAGGAAGGAATTTACAACAATTTTGTCACCAATGGATATATTACGCCTGAAGCTTTAAAGGCAATACATCCTTACCTTGATGGAGCTAACATCGATCTTAAAAGTTTTTCCGATGAATTTTACCGCAACATTTGTGGTGCAAAATTACAGCCTGTTTTAGATTCAATAACACTTTATTATAAACTGGGAATCTGGATAGAAATTACCACTTTAATAATCCCGACACTAAATGATTCCGATCAGGAATTACGTGATATCGCAAGGTTTATAAAGAACCTGGATGAATCTATCCCCTGGCATATCACTGCATATTATCCCACGTATCGGCTCACGGATAAACCACGTACCCCTCTTAAAACTCTGAGAAAAGCCAGAGAGATTGGTCTAAATGAAGGCTTGCGATATGTCTATGAAGGCAATATGCCTGGTGAAGGGAGTGAAAACACATTCTGCTACAACTGTAACAACCTTTTAATCCAACGACTGGGATTTAATATAATCGAAAACAGGATAAAAGACAGCAAATGCCCCAATTGTCAGGCTTTAATTGATGGAGTGGGGTTGTAAGAGAAAGATACTGGATTCTGGATTGAGCGAATGCTGATTTCTGATTTCGGATTGCGGAATTAAAATAAGAAATCCTCTAATCCTAATGTGAGAAAATCTTTTTGCAAAAAGGATACTCTTTGCAAATGAACAAAATTCTAAATCAACTTTTAAATTCCCCTTTTATAAAAACGGCTTTTGAAATCTCTAAAAAATACAAACAGGAATTTTTTCTGGTGGGAGGGGCAATAAGGGATTTATACATTAATAATTCCATTGGTAATGATCTCGATTTCCTGGTTGAAAGCAATGCAGGCTCCATAGCTTCAGATTTCTCAAAAAAATATATGGGGAGTTTTTTTTGTCTAGACAATAAAAGGGGGAACTATAGAGCCATCATTAATCATCAATGTGCATATCACACCATCGATTTCTCTACAATTCTCGATGGGGATATAAATCGTGATTTAATGAATAGAGATTTCACCATCAATTCTATTGCTCTTAAGTTAAACGATATCTTTGAAAAAGATGAGCTTAATCTAATTGACCCTGTTCAAGGTCTTGAAGATTTTAAAAAAAAGTACATACGAGTCTCTTCTGCAACTTCTTTCAGTCAAGATCCGGTAAGGATACTTCGTGCTGTTCGATTCTCCAGAAATTTCAATTTCACTTATGAACCCAACACGCTTAATTTAATAAAAGAAATGAAAGATCATTTGCTGGTTTCCCCCTGGGAAAGGATAAGAAGTGAATTCTTTAAAATCCTGAATCTTCCCGATGCCACTCAATCATTATTGGAACTCGATCGACTGGGTCTTTTGTCTCTGCTTATACCAGAGATTGAAAGCATGAAAGGAGTGGAACAGGGAACACACCATGACTATGATTTATGGGAACATTCTTTAAAAGCTGTTCATTTTGCTGAAGAGACTTTAGAAAACATCAAACAATACTTTCCTCAATATGGAGAACGACTGAAAAATTATTTTAGCGACCAGTTGGAAAGCGAAATACAAAGAAGTCAAGTTCTCATATTAACGGCATTCCTTCATGATATAGGAAAACCATTAACTAAAATTGAAAGGGGAAAACAAATACATTTTTATCACCATGATCGCTTTGGAGTGAAAATTAACCGGAGAATTGCCAAACGGTTTATGCTGGGAAGAAAAACAATTCGTATGATCACCACGATAACCAGACATCACATGCGTCTCCTCAATCTTTATAAACTTGAAACTCTAACCGATCGTGCAAAATATCGTTTTTTAAAAGATGCCAAAGACGCTTATTTAGACACACTAATCATAGGTATTGCTGATTTTATGGCAACTCGAAAATCATTGCCAGGCGAAAAAAAAGAAACCTCTTTCCTTAAGTTCGTTAGCCATTTAATCGATTACTATTATCAGGAGTTTCCAAAAAGCAGATTTAAGGCATTGCTTAATGGTAATGAAGTCATGGAAACCTTACATATAAAGCCGGGGGAAAAGGTTGGGGAATTACTGGCTCTGATTGAAAATGCTGAAAGGGAAGGTACTATATCCAATAGGGAGGAAGCAGTTAAACTTATTACCTCCAAACACAGGATGAAAGACAGGAGATAGATTTTAGTAGAGAATAAAGAAATTGAGTAATTATTCTTATTGGTGCTGGATACTATAGTGAACGACTTAAACAAGTTAACACTCGATAACCTGTCATTGCGGGCGATAGCGAAGCAATCTCATGGGATTGCTTCGTCGCTAACGCTTCTCGCAATGACTTTTATTTTTGTCGTTCACAACAGATTTAACAATCTCTTTGCTGCAGTTAAAGACAATACTCAAGGGAAAAGTGCGGGCTGATTGATACCTAACTCTTCGCTAAAACCTGCCATAATATTCATATTTTGCACTGCTTGTCCTGAACCACCTTTAATCAAATTATCAATAACTGAAACTATGACAAGTCGGTTTGTCCTTGAATCAATGGTAATGCTTATATCACAATAATTTGAGCCTTTTACCTGGTTTGTAGATGGGAATGTACCTAATGGACAGATTCTCACAAATATGTCATTCTGATAAAAGTTCTTATAGAGATTTAAAACCTCATTTTCCGACATTTCTTTCGACATTGTGGTATAGATTGTAGCCAGGATTCCTCGATTCATGGGAATAAGATGTGGGGTGAATAAAAGAGAAACATTCTTTTGAGCAATTAAACTGAGCTCTTGCTCCATTTCTGGCAAATGCTGATGTTTAGCCACCTTATATGCCTTTACTCCCTCGTTAACTTCAGCAAAAAGCGAAGAAAGCACTACACTCCTTCCAGCCCCGCTTACACCAGATTTTGCATCAGCTATTACATTATTCAAATCAATTACATCATTCTTAATTAATGGAGCTAATGCCAAAATCACAGCAGTCGGGTAACATCCTGGATTTGCAACTAATTGAGCATTCTTTATCTTCTCTCGATAAAGCTCAGACAAACCATATACAGCATCTTGCAACAATTCAGGAGCGGTATGCTTTTGATACCATTTTTCATATATAGCAGGATCGTTGAATCGAAAATCAGCACTTAAATCTATTACCTTTTTGCCCTGTTTTATCAATTGAGGCACAACACTCATAGCTTCTTTATGAGGTAGAGCAACAAATACAAAATCAGCCTCACTTACCCCCTCTTTTTCTGATATAGACTTAAAATCAACTTTTATCTTGTCGTGGAGAGAAGGAAATACCTCTCCCACTTTCTTCCCAGCAAATTTTTCAGAGCTAACAGCAGTAAGCTCCATGTGGGGATGCTGAACGGATAATCTCATCAACTCAAATCCGGTATATCCACTTGCACCTATTATTGCTGCTTTTAGCATTGTTTTAATTTAACCTTCTGTAATTATTGTGACCAATGTCTTTTTAGATTGCAAGGATTTCTTATAGATTCCTGCTTCCGCAGGAAAGAGAAAACTGATTGGAATAAAAAAAGAAGGCCAAAAGGCCTCCTTCGGGGAAAATCACAAAATATATCTTACCTCTTAGAAAATTGAAACTTTGCTCTGGCCTTTCTTTGCCCATACTTTTTTCGTTCTTTTATTCTGGAATCACGTGTTATTAAACCAGCCTTTTTTAATATACCCCTGAAATCAGAGTTAACATCAAGGAGAGCCTTGGCAATACCATGTCTAATCGCTCCTGCCTGACCGCTAATGCCACCACCTTTAACATTAACATAAATGTCATATTTCCCTGATGTCTCAGTCAATTCAATTGGCTGTTTAATGACCATTTTAGAAATTTCGTTTCCAAAATACTCATCGAGCGCCCTTCTGTTTATCTCAAACTTTCCTTCGCCAGGCTTCATCCTGACTCGTGCGATAGCACTTTTCCTTTTCCCAGTTGCGTAAAATACATTGTCTTCCATAATTCGTACACCTTATTCAATATTTAAATCTTTAGCTCTTTGGGCATCTGTGATTCATGTGGATGATCAGTGCCTGAATAAACCTTCAGTTTTTTAAACTGTTGCCTCCCCAGTCTATTTTTGGGCAACATTCCTTTTACAGCATGTCTAATAATTTCTTCTGGCTTTTTTTCTAACATCTCACTAGCAGTTTTTACTTTAATGCCGCCAGGATAACCACTGTGTCTATAATATAATTTATTTTCAAGTTTATTACCTGTTAAATGTATCTTCTCAGCATTGACAACAATTACAAAATCACCAGTATCTACGTGGGGAGTAAAGACAGGCTTGTGTTTCCCCCTAAGTACAGTGGCTATCTTACTAGCCAATTTACCCAATACTTTATCATCGGCATCCACCACATACCAGGATCTATCAATTTCGTTCTTCTTTGCACTATACGTAGCCATATATACCTCAATGTTAATTGATCTTTATTTTTACTATAAAATTTCAAACTTGTCAATTACTTTTTATAACTTTTTTCAATGGTTTAATTTTAACCTTATCATCTATTGGGAAAGCCCATCTTTTCTACCCTTAATTTGATGTTCTCTTTATCTTCCTGCATCTTATTTAGCTTTTCCATGATCGCCGGTCTTTCTTTGACAATCTTTGGAATTAATCCTTTATAGGTTCCTCCGATCCTGGCAAACAACCTGGCAAAACTTAAAGTATGTAGAGCAGGTTTCTCAGGTAATGCTGCCATATAATCCAACTCTTCAGCATTAAGATAATCCCAGAGATTACCACCGACACCTACATCTCTCTTCCCACGAGGCTCTATACAATTTGAGGTGTACCAATCAAGATAGGGAGCAATTCCTTCCTCACCAAAAGTCCCATCATGGAATGCTTTAGTTAGGATATGACCCAGTTTATGACCTGCGCAAAGGGAGGCTGTGATACTGAACTCTTGACTCCAGAAAGCATCGCCGACCATTATTACATGATCTTTGTACGGTTTCTCAAGCACCTGCCAAAGATTTACCACACAAGATTCTCCACCCTCAAGCCTTTTGGCATTCTTAAACCAGGAAGAGTAGACAGGATCCTCCCTGGTAAATCTTTGCAGGTTAGCTTCTAAATCCATATCGGGGTCATGAGTAGAGGTTCCTACATGAAAACGTCCCTTCTCGGCAAGTGGCAAAATATAAAACCTGCCACACATTGTAATAATAAATATCATCCCCGCCGACTCAGAAATCTCTACCCCTTCCATCAACCAGGTTTGATCCCTCATTGTCCCTGCGAACTTGCGATTTTTATTAAGGCCAATCAACTCAACTATACGTGAGTTTATGCCGTCTGCTGCTACTATATACCTTCCCTCGTATTCTTCGCCATTTGCAGTTACAACAGCTCCTGTTTCTGTATGCTTTATATCAGTTACATTAGTACCCGGTTCAAATTCTACACCATTTGCCCTGGCATCATCAAGAATTCCTTGTAACAATCTTCCCTTTGAGATGCGTACACCCACACTATTTTTCTCCGGGTCTTTGCTAAGTTCTTTCCAATCTCCTATCATAAACCTCTTTCCACCTGGTGAGTAGATATGGAAACCGTACATATTATCATTCCATGGTCCGTCATAACCCAATGAAAATCCAGTGACAGGAAAGACGAATGTTTGAGTTTTGCGGTTGAATTTGACTACCTCCCAGAATAAATACTCATTAATCCCTATGGATGATCCATCGGTTCTGCGTACCTTGGAAATATCAGTCTTCCTTTCCAGAAGAGCTATATTAAGGCCACTTTCACTTGCCGTTTTAGCTACCATCAAACCAGCGGGACCTGCTCCAACTACTATAACATCATATTTTTTTGTCATGTCATCACTCCTGTTATAAAATTACAAGTTGGAACCATACCATACTTGATGAAAAATTCAAAATATTTTTAGACAATCCTACAATTAAATCCCATAAAAGGCCAAATACCATTTGACTAGCCTTCTGATTTTTATTATGTTATATATAATCCCTGAAGTTGCAGTAGCCATCTACTGCGGCTTGAAAATCCTTGCTGCAACGCTTGTTTCACGATTTTGCTCCT
>RCNB010002875.1_pt1 | contig 11112 bp, 8 predicted proteins | sample 2041321 | NCBI WGS metagenome assembly RCNB01 (sample SAMN09708232, study PRJNA481090) | Marine sediment metagenome, whole genome shotgun sequencing project.
AATCAGAAATATACCTCGGTAACATGTGAAAAATGTACCTATACAGAGTTTTACAAAGCTAAGACCGGTGCGCTGAGTAATATCTTTGATTTTTTCACGAACTAAAACCCTAAGATAATTTTCGCAATATAGAAGAATAAAAAGATACCGAAAATATCATTACTCGTTGTTATAAAAGGACCCGTGGCGATTGCCGGATCAATACCCCGTTTGTCTAAAATAATCGGTACAAAGGTGCCAACAAGAGCAGCTACAATAATGACTGACATCATCGAAATGGCAACGGTAAAACTAAATCGTAGCTCCATATCCATAAAAAAACCAGCTATGATAACAAGTATTCCTAAAACAAACCCATTGATAAGACTTAGGCCGACTTCTTTAATTAGTCTTTTAAATAAACTGCCTTTAACATTATCATTGGCTAAGCCCTGAACGATAATTGCACTAGATTGTACACCTACATTGCCCGCCATTGCAGCAATTAATGGAGTGAAGAAGAAAAGCCTTTTGTATTTCGTCAAAGCATCTTCAAAGCCCTCCATAATAAAAACAGCTCCTAAACCACCGATTAACCCTAATATGAGCCATGGCAAACGTGCTTTTGTGAGTTCTATAATACTATCATCGGCTTCAACTTCTTGTGTAATACCTGCCGCCAATTGATAATCTTTATCGGCTTCTTCTTTTAAGACGTCAACTATATCGTCAATCGTAATTCGACCCACGAGCGTGTTGTTGTCATCAACAACAGGAATTGCCTCTAAATCATATTTGGTCATTATTTTGGCTACTTCTTCATCACATGTACTGAATCAACAGAAGAAATATAGATATCGGCTATTTTTTGATCGCTTTTTGCAATAATTAAGTCTTTTAGCGAGAGTCTTCCAATGAGCTGTTCTTCTTTATTGACTACATATATGGAGTGCACACGTCTTACGTCTTTCGCCTGTCCTCGAATCCTTCTAATACAGCCAGCTACCGTCCAAGTCTCATAAACTTTCACAAGCTCTTTTGCCATTAGCCCACCTGCGGTGTCATCGTCATACGCTAATAGTTCTTCAATTTCGGCTTTATGTTCTTCATCTTCAATAGCAGAAATTACGTTTGCCTGCCGTGCTTCTGGTAATTCGGCAATCATATCTGCAGCATCATCCGTATCAAGCTCTTCAAGCTCTTCTGCAATTTCTTTGGCAGACAAATTCTCTAAGACTTTTTCACGAACATCCTCATCCAGTTCCATTAAAATATCAGAAGTCTTATCGCTATCTAAAAGTTTAATAATATAGGTTGCTTCTTGAAAATCTAAGTCATCTAAAATTTCTGCAATATCAGCATGATGCTCTTCTCCCAATAGCGTAAGAATAGCGTTGTCATCCCGTTGTTGGATCAAAACTATGATATCGTCGATAAGCTCTTTGGTTATTTCAAATGGCATCACTTGCTATTTTTTGCGTCAAACTTATAAAATCCTGAACTGATAATTGCTCTGGACGTTCGGTAAATATAGCATCTTCCCTTAATTTATCAGATAAATTAAATGTTTTTAAGCTGCTGCGTAGCATTTTTCTACGTTGATTAAAAGCCGTTTTTACGACTCTAAAAAAAAGCTTTTCATCAACAGGTAGGGTATAATTTTCTTTACGGATGAAACGTATAACACCTGAATCTACTTTCGGCGGTGGGTTAAAAACACTCGGCGGAACAGAAAACAAATATTCGACGTCATAAAATGCTTGCGTTAAAACGGATATAATTCCATAGACTTTAGACCCCGGTTTTTCAGCAATGCGTTGGGCTACCTCTTTTTGAAACATACCTGCAAATTCTGGTATGCGATGTTTATTCTCGATAGCTTTAAAAACAATTTGGGAAGAAATATTATAAGGAAAATTACCAATGATGGCTAACTGCTTTTCTCCAAAAAATTCATTTAAATCGATTTTTAAAAAATCTTGTGTGATAATCCGATCTGATAAATTTAGATAATGCGCTTTTAAATAGTCTACAGATTCTGAATCAATTTCAATAACATGTATTGTTAGGTTTTTCTGAAGTAAATACTTCGTCAACATACCCATTCCAGGGCCAATTTCTAGTACGTCAGTATACTTATTTTCAGTAAGAGAATCTGCTATTTTTTTAGCAATATTTTCATCCGTTAAAAAATGTTGTCCAAGGTGCTTTTTTGCTCTTACTGACATCTATGATTGGGCATAACTAATGATGTGATTCACTACTTTTAATTCAGTTCTAAACGCTACAAACTTATTCGGAAACAGTTGACTCATTTCTTTTTGTAATCTAGGGGCATCTTCATTAAAATAAGCTTCTAAAGTTTCTTTGCTGTCGGTAGTGTATTGTATCGAGTAGGTGATGCCTTCGTCTTCTTTTACCATCACTTGACACATTTTTGCTTCCGAAAATTTACCAGTATTTAATACTTCTGGAATATGTTTTTCTTGCATCCAGCGAAGCCAATCTTTTTCAACTGATTCTTCTATGTTTATCGTTATATTGTATATATACATGTTTGCTGTTTATTCATAGATTTTTTCAATTGCCTCTTTGTTATTCTAATCTTTCAATTTCAATCAAGAAAGACATAACTAGCATTTTGTTATTAAATAAAGACTCAATTTATAATATCTCCTCGTAATATTCGGAAACGTTTACGAGCATCTACTAAAAAAATACTTGACGGAAATTCAAAAATAATTTTTTGATACATTTCTTGTGCCTTTTCAATATCATCTAAGTGATTTTCATATAATAGGCCTAGTTTAAAATAGGCATTATCAACTAAAATTCCATCCGCTTGAAGTGCAATAATTTTTTGATAGTTGTCTTCTGCAAAATTGTATTTTTTGATTTTCTCAAAAAGCGCGGCTTGCTTATATAACGCTTCGTCTTCAATCGGATGCCCTTTATACATCATTAATACTGAGCTCAGGCTATCTATAGCTTCATTATTTTTATTTTGAAAAGCTAACAAATCGGCTTTTGCATAGGCCTTTAATGCTTTCGGTATAGAATCATCGGCAATATTATCTGAAATTAACAAATGTAACTCTAATGCATCATTGGCGATGAGTTGCGATGTTGATCCTTTTAGCACTTTTAACTGTGTTAGGGCCCATTTATAATCTCCCTTAAAGTAAGAAGTTTGCGCAACTTTAAAACGAGCTGTTTGTGCCAAAGTACTGTTTTTTAGCTTCGTTTGTACTTGTGTATAATTGATAAGGGCCTGATTAAATTTACCAGTATAAACCAAAACATCTGCTAATTTTATTTTTACAGAGCCATTTTGAAAATTAGAGGTCGTTTTAGTCAAGGCATCTTTTAAAATAGTGATGGCTTGTTGTGGATTATTTTTTTTAAAAGTTAAAAAATCAGCATACGATATTTGTACATCTACTGTATTGCTATTGATGCCATATTTTGTAAGTAATTCACTAAATTTTAGTTCAACCGTATCTAATTCTTGTGTAGAACTAGCAGTAGCAATCCCTATTTCTAAAAGATACAATTGCACATCTATTCGTGCAGTTGGATCCTTCGTGTTTTCTAGAATATACTCAAAAGTATTTTTAGACGTTTCGTAATCCTTATTTTCAAAAGCTACAATACCCAAATCGACAATTCTATTTAAATCTTCTAAATTTCTTTTAAACAAGGCTTTTTCTTGTATCAGGGCCTTTTCATAATCTTTTTGTTGCATGTACAACCAGCTGAGTAATATATTCCAAGAATCATTCGGAGTAGATTGGACTCTTTTTAGCAATAATTTTCGCAATAATTGGTTGTTCGAATCTTGGCTATCGTCACTAATAAAACGACCAGCATACCGCTGAACAGTAGCAAAATAGCTTTGATTTTTTGCTATCATATTTAAGTAGGCATCGAACATTTTTTCAATTTCTGCTTGTTCTCCATAAATAGAAGCGACATATCTGTCATAAGGTAAATCAGGATTTAATTCCATCGACCTTAAATAAGTCTTTAAAGCATAGTCGAGTAAATGGTTCTCTTTAAACGTTATTCCAATTAAATAACCCCTATTGGCGTTTTCTTCAATAGATTGCAGCGCAAAATCATAATAAGGAATTGCTAAATCTATCTGATTCTGAAGTTGAAAATTATAACCTAATTCAATATTTAGATGTACTTGATTCGGAAAACTGTCGATTTGTTGTTTTAATAAATATGAAGCTTTTTCAAAATCTTCAGTAAGTTGATAGCAAGAAAGTAATTTTTTAAAATAGTCACGTCTTATTTTATTTTTTTCATGAAGCTGTTTGTATATGACTGCTGCTTTTTTAAACTCACCTTTTCTAAAATAATTATAGGCCAATTGAGAGTTTTGCGCGAAGCAAAAACTTGAAAATAAAAATAAGGTAACAATAATTCTAATGCGCATAACGTTATGATACAGCTTCAAAGGTACTAAAAGAAGTGTTAAAAATTTGATAAAAAGTATGGGTTAGAACTTTACATTGTAACATTTTGGCATAGAAATTGTCTTTATCGTATAAATAACTAAATATTTTCACAATGATCGAATTAAACAAACACTACGAAAACTCAAAAAACAGAGCAGTACTTTTTATGGAAAAAGGGAACATCAACGCTTATTTAAACGCCTTGATTGAAATGAACAGGTATAAAAAGTTAATGCTTGCTGTTTCTAGAAATTAGTCTATAATATCAAAGCCAGTATATTTTTGTAAAACTTTAGGAATCTTAATGCCTTCTGGAGTTTGATAATTTTCTAATATACCTGCAAGCACTCTTGGTAATGCCAAGGCACTTCCGTTAAGTGTATGTGCTAATTGACTTTTACCAGCGTCATTTTTAAATCGCAACTTCAAACGATTCGCTTGAAATGTTTCGAAATTAGAAACAGAACTTATTTCTAGCCATCTATCTTGGGCCGTTGAAAATACTTCAAAGTCATAGGTCAAAGCAGCAGTAAAGCCTAAATCACCACCACACAATCTTAAAACTCGATAGGGTAGTTCAAGCTCTCTTAATATTTCTTTTATGTGCGCTACCATGCCGTCAAGTGCCTCATATGACTTGTCTGGATGCTCGATACGAACAATTTCTACTTTATCAAATTGATGTAATCTATTTAAGCCTCGCACATGTGCCCCGTATGAGCCAGCCTCACGTCGAAAGCAAGGTGTATAAGCAGTATGTGTAATTGGAAAATCAGTTTCTTTTAACAATACATTTCTGTATAAATTAGTTACTGGAACTTCGGCTGTTGGAATCAAATATAGTTTATCAACTGTAGCCTCATACATTTGCCCTTCCTTATCGGGAAGTTGCCCAGTGCCAAAACCAGAAGCTTCATTTATTAAATGAGGTACTTGTACTTCTTGGTAGCCGGCGTCTGTATTTTTATCTAAAAAATAGCTAATTAACGCACGTTGTAATTTAGCTCCCTTGCCTTTATAGACAGGGAAACCAGCACCTGTAATTTTAGTGCCTAGTTCAAAATCGATGATATCGTATTTTTTTGCCAATTCCCAATGAGGCATCGCTTTGTCATATAATTTCGGAATATCTCCTTCTTTGAAAATTTCCTCATTATCTTCATCGGTATTACCCGATGGAACTAAATTGTGAGGAACGTTAGGAATTTGATATAATAGCGTATTCAATTCCGTTTGAAGTGTATTTAATTGTTCAGTTAGCTGTTTTGACTGATCTTTCAACAACACAGTTTTTTCTTTTAGAATAGCTGCTTTGTGTGTTTCGCCAGCTTTAAACAACTTCCCAATTTCTTTAGAGATAGTATTAGATTCTGCTAAAACAGCATCTAATTCACCTTGGGTAGACCTTCTCTTTTCATCAATGGCTATAACTTGGTTAATCGTGCTTTCTGCATTCCTAAAGTTACGAACGGCTAAGCCATTTAAAACTTGTTCTTTATGTTCTCTTATATATGCTACTTGTAACATGCTGTTGTTTTATAAGTGGGTAAAGATAGTAATAGATTGATGATTTGTTATTGAGGTTTTATGATTTTTTGAGCCGTATTTTTATACGGTAGTAACCACTCATTATGCTTAAAATGACGCCATTTTGTATTGGCTAAATCAATCGTATCATTAATTAGCGGTTGACTTGACCTCCCATTGACACTAACTATACCATTAACATAAACAGCAATATCTATTCCTTCTTTAGCATATTGCTTTTTAAGTCTTTGAGCAAATTGCCAGATCATATCTGGTTTTGTAACCATAGCTCTTTGCTGCTTTTCAGATACATATTCCTTCAGGTTTACAATTTTCTTTTCACTAGTTTTTTTATCTACCACCGTAAAGCTTTGATATCCCCCTTTGCTACGCAGCATCATACGCCAACTCAAACGATGCCCTTCTTCTGTCCATAAAACCGGATCTTTTATAGCCCAATGGCGTAATGGGAGTAGCAATTGAATTACGAAATAGACACTGAGAAAAGTAATGAATAGGTTCTTTGATCTTGGAAGTATGATTTCATTGTTGTCATAAAAAGGTTTCTTTTTTAAAAATATTTTGTGAATTGTTTGTGCCTCAAAAAAGAAAAGTATAAAAGCTAAAGATAAGAAGGGGAAAATACCGACCTGAAAAATTATTGCATTAAATAAATGAAAAAAGATAGATAAACAAAATCCAAATAGGCGCGTTCTTTTAAAGAGCAATAACGGAATGATGAACAGGTCGAAGAATAAACCGCCATAACTGAGCGCATAAGCAAACCAATCGGTTGCGAATATATCTCCAACGACTGGATAGCTGGTTTTAGAGTCTAAAAAAATGCGAGCAGGAATAGCATTCAGCCAATCTGGATAAATTTTAGCGAGGCCGCCAAAAAAATATACAATACCAATTTGAACCATAAGTATGAGGGAGGTCCAATACGGTACTGAAATTGCCTTCAGGGAAGGGTTTCTTTTCGCATCAACAGATAAATAGTTATTGGCAGGTTGAAAAATCATCAAAAAGGATAAGAGTGCAGTTAAGTAATAATGATTGTTATACGAAGATTTTTGCATTAAATAGGTAGCACTCCACATGATAAAAAAAGAGATCATTGCAATTCTATAGCGATAGCCTATCATGACGCAAAAACCGAAAAGACCCATCACTATATAATAGTAATACATACCGTTTCCGGGAAGTGGCTGTAAAAAATCAAAACCTATAAAATTAAAAGTAAATGAAGGAGCTATTAAGGTGCTGTCGACCCATCCAGTAAAGATGGCGCCAATAGACTCTAAGAAGAGTAATAATCCGAATACAACCCGAAATATGATTAAAGGAGTATTGTCAATATGCCTATATAGAAATTTCTCCATTTTTAATTAAGAGGCGAGCTTTTGCTTCATCTTTTTTTATTTGAGCAAATAGATGTTCTAAAGAAGCGAATTTTTGTTCATCACGCAGCCGTTTTAATAAACCAACTTGTATTTTTTCTCCGTAAAGGTTTTCGTTAAAATCGAGTAAATGTACTTCAATTGTCTTCTTTCTACCATTTACTGTAGGTCGCTTTCCGATATTCATAATACCAAAGAAATGGTTGTTATTTATAGTTGATTCAACAATATAAACACCAGCCTTTGGCACCAATTTATAATCTTCTGGGATCTCGATGTTAATGGTCGGGTAGTTATATTGTCTTCCCAGTGCTTTTCCTGCAACTACTTTTCCGGTTAATATATAATGATACCCCAAATAGGCATTTGCTTTTTCTATCTCACCATCTTCAAGGGCTTTTCGTATTTTCGTTGAGCTGACGGTAATATCTTTAATATCTTGGGCAGGAATTTCTTCGACTTCAAAATTATAGGTGCTGCCGTATTCTTGTAGCTGTTTAAAGTTGCCCTCTCTATTTCTACCAAAACGATGATCATGACCAATAATTAATTTTTTTGTATTGATATGTTTCAATAAAACATCTCTCGCAAATTCTAACGCGGTAAGTCTAGAGAATTCTTTTGTAAAAGGCTCAATAATTAAATGGTTGAGGCCGGCTTTTTCTAGTAAAGTAATTTTTTCATCGATGGTATTTAATAGTTTGATACCACTTCCTTTTTGTAAAACAATTCTGGGGTGCGGAAAAAAAGTCAGAATTACAGATTCTTTGTCGTTTTCTTTACAATGATCTGATAGCTTTTTGATGATCTCTTGATGCCCAATATGCACTCCATCAAAAGTACCAATCGTAACAACTGATTTTTTAAGAGTAGTAGGGAAATCTAAATACGAGTGATAAATTTTCACGAAGAAGATATTAAAGTTTGCTCTAATTTTAATAAAACCTAAAAAACAAGGTCAAAATTAGCGATTCTATTTAGAATTTCTCAATATACGTGCGTTATTTTTATAATTTAACAATAGAATTTATTATGCACGCATTGAAAAATGAAAAAAAATTGTATTTTGCGGTAATCTTAAACACTTAAATAAATATTATGAATAAACTTTTTACTATTGTTTTTGCACTGTTTTTTGGTGCTACTATGTATGCGCAAACAGTAGTTACTGGAACAGTTACTGATTCATCGAGCGAACAGCCTATTCCTGGCGTTAATATTCGACTGGAGGGTAAATTTATCGGGACTACTACCGATTTTGATGGTAACTTTTCATTAGAAGTAACGGAACCACTACCTTTTAAAGTAGTTTTTACCTCAGTTGGCTATGAACCACAAACGGTTGAAGTAATTGAGAATAATCAAGTCTTAACAATTGTATTGGTAGAGGGTATGCAACTAGATGAGGTTGTAGTATCAGCATCAAGAACGCCAGAGAGTGTTCGTGAGTCGCCTGTTACAATAGAAAGATTCGGATTGAGAGATATTAAAAATGCAGCAACAGCTGATTTTTATCAAAGTTTAGAAAATTTAAAAGGAGTTGATGTCAATACGAGTAGTTTGACATTTAATTCGGTAAATACAAGAGGTTTTGCAACTTTTGCTAATACACGTTTTGTACAATTAGTTGACGGAATGGATAATGCTTCACCTGCCTTGAACTTTGTGATAGGTAATTTAATTGGTGTAAGTGAGCTAGATTTACAAAGTGTTGAATTATTACCAGGGGCTTCTTCTGCATTATATGGTGCGAATGCATTTAATGGTATTTTATTTATGTCTACTAAAAACCCTTTCGAAAATCAAGGGATTAGTGCATATGTAAAGTCAGGTTTAACAATGCAAGATGAGGCTGGTGACAATAAATTTTATGATGTAAGTGTCCGTGCTTCACATGTATTTAGTGAAAAGTTTGCTGCAAAAGCTACTTTTTCTTACATGGAAGGAACAGATTGGTTTGCTACTGATACAAATGAATACGTACAAGGTGTTAATGGTGAAGCTGATTTTATAATACCAGCTGATCCATCAAGGTTAGATCATGATGGTCTAAATATATATGGTGACGAAATTACAACTGCTGCTGCCGGAACTACATTGAGAGGTGTTGGTCAAGGTTTAGAAGCTGCCGGGTTAATTCCTGCAGGTGCAAGTGCTTTATTACCGGCGGTCAATGTTGGTCGTACAGGATATAGAGAACAAGACTTAACTGATTATGAAGCAAAAAGTATCAAAACTGATGTTTCGTTTAATTATAGACCTTTTGAAGATGATTTAGAGATCATTTGGAATTCTAGATTCGGTCAAGGTGGTACCATTTATCAGGGAGCCAATAGATATCAATTAAGAGATTTCTTTATTCAACAACATAGGTTAGAAATAAAGAGCGATGACTTCTTTATAAGAGGATATACAACTGCTGAATCAGCAGGTGATTCGTATGATATGCGCTTTACGGGTATCAATATGAATAGGGTAAATGCAACAGAATGGTTTGGTACCTACGCCGGCGGATATTTACAAACAATCTTAGGGGGTGGTACTAACGAACAAGGTCATGCCAACGGTAGAACAGCTGCGGATGCCGCTTTCCGACCAGAGCCAGGTACTGCTGAGTTTCAACAATTATTTGAGCAGGTTACCACGGATCCTAATGTTGCTACAGGGTCAAAATTTTTAGATGAAACGAAGATGTATGTTGGAGAGGGTAACTATAACTTTTCAAGATTATTAAAGGATGCTGCTGACGTACAAATAGGTGGCTCATTTAGACAATATTCTTTGAATTCATTTGGTACGATCTTTACAGATTATGATGGGCCAATCAATTATAATGAATATGGTGCTTATGTTCAAGCGAGTAAAAAGTTTGCCGATGAGCGCTTAAAACTAACGGCATCTTTCCGATATGATAAAAATGAGTTCTTTGATGGCAATATTTCGCCAAGAGCTTCTATAGTCTATTCGGCGGGTGAGAGAAAAAATCATAATTTTAGAGCTTCATATCAAACGGGCTTTAGAAATCCTGACACGCAAGCGTTATTTATTGGGTTCAATGTTGGTAGAGCCATTTTAGTAGGTGGATCACCAGATAACTTAGATAGAATTTTGCCAGGAACCAATTTGACAGGTAGAGATGCATACTTCGATTCTTACAGTAGAGCATCAGCAGAAGCGTTTGAAGCAACGGGTGACCCGAGTCAATTACAACCAGTTATGTCTCCTTTGGTACAACCAGAAAAAGTAACAGCTTATGATGTAGGGTATAGAGGTAGATTGGGCAAAATAGATATTGATGCAAACCTTTACTATAATACATATGACGGTTTTATAGCACAGAAAATTGTGGTGACTCCTAATTCAGGAAGTGCATTTGATCCAAGTGGTATTCAAGATCTCGTTACAGGAAATGTTACTAACTTTCAGATATATACAAACTCTTTAGCAGACGTTTCGTCTTATGGTGCAAATCTTGGTCTTGATACAAAAATATTCGGTTTCAATGTCGGTGCAAGTTATACGTATGCGAAATTAGATTTTGATCAACAAACTGATCCTGATTTTCAGGCGGGCTTTAATACACCAGAACATAAAGTGAAGTTTTCAGTAGGTCACTCAAATATCTTTAAGAATTTTGGATTTAATGTGGCTGGTAGATGGCAAACTGAGTTTCTATGGCAGTCAAGTATCGCAAATGCTTTCGTTTCAGAAAGAACTATATTCGATGCTCAAATTAA
>RCNB010002564.1_pt1 | contig 11110 bp, 11 predicted proteins | sample 2041321 | NCBI WGS metagenome assembly RCNB01 (sample SAMN09708232, study PRJNA481090) | Marine sediment metagenome, whole genome shotgun sequencing project.
AGGAATGAAGGGATGGGCATACTTGACATATTTAAACGAAGGAAATTTTCAAACATTATTCAAAAGATTTTTGGGAAGAAACATGCAAAAATTGGTATTTATGGCCCTCCAAATGTTGGAAAAACAACACTTGCAAACCGTATCCTACGAGATTGGACCGGAGATGTTATGGGAACCGTCTCAGATGTCCCTCATGAAACCAGAAGAGCAAAATGGAAGACGAATATAAAGATAGATAACGGCAGTTCATCTCTTATGATGGATCTGGTGGATACCCCCGGTATTTCGACAAAAATTGATTTTAAAGAGTTTATGAACACCTACGGGTTGACTAAAGAAGAATCAAGAATGAGAGCAAAAGAGGCAACCGAGGGAGTAATAGAGTCTATCAGATGGCTTGAAGATATCGACGGCGTAGTTCTTGTTATGGATGCCACACAAGATCCGTTTACACAAGTAAATGTCACAATTATTGGGAATTTAGAAGCAAGAGAGCTACCAATCCTTATTGCAGCAAATAAAATTGATGCAGAAGATGCCAGTCCTGCTACCTTAAAATCTGCATTTCCTCAACATCCTGTTGTACCTATCAGCGCACTCACGGGCTACAATACAGAAAAACTTTATAGCAAAATGGTGAAAAATTTTGGGAAAAAAAGATCGAAGCAGAGGAGGAGATGAAAAAAATGATAAAAAAAGATATAGGGGTTTCATTTAATCTTGTATCACGTCAGAAATTAAATGGTCTGTCCTCCGAAGAAAAACTAAATTACATACTAAATGAGGTAAAAGACGGTAGAATTCTGGTGCTCGAACAAGGCCTCACCGCTACAGAACAAACAACACTTATTGAGCATACAATGAAAGAAATAGATCATGATACATTTATTGGTATAGAGATGGGAGGATATGGGGAAGAGAAAACAAGTTTTGTCCAAAGAGTTTTTGGTTTAATAAAAAAGCCACGAATGACGGTTATTGGACCTGCGCATCTGTTAAAAATGGTACATAAAAGTAATGATATGATAGAAACTACGATAATTCAGGGCAGAGGCGCAAAATAATGCCCCATCAATGTCTAAAATGTGGACGTATATTCGAAGAAGGCTCATCTCAACTTTTACGAGGATGTCCAGATTGTGATGGCAACCGGTTTTTCTTTACAAAGCAGCCGTTAGATGAAAATGAAAGAGATGTTATCAGTAAAGAGGTAAATAAGGATATAACAACAAGGATTATGGATTCACTTGTTGAAAAAAACAAAGAAACATTAAACAATTCAGGAAAATGGGTTTCAATAAAGCCAAAAGAAATTAGAAAGATTATTGAAGAAAAAATAAGTGAAGAAGAAAAAACAGAGAGCAAAACAGAGGAACCAGAGCCAATAGATGATGAATATCGAGAATCTGTTATTGAAAAAATTAAGGCTGAAGTAGATGAACATTTGTCTCCAGAAACAATAGAAATCGAAACACCTGGGAAATATAGTATTGATCTGAAAGGACTTTTAGAAAACGAACCAATAATTATTCAAAAAGATGGTACGTATACTATTCATTTACCATCTGTTTTTAAAATGATAGATAAAAGGGATAAATAGATTTTTTAGCATAGTTTTATTTATCTACAAATTAAAAATTTGTAAGATTAATCAGCGGGATTATTTTTTATAGTTTTAATCTTCGATGCAGTTTCACCACAGCCTCAACTGCTGATTTTGCTCGCTCTATTCTTGCTTCTGCTTGAAGTCGTGTCATACCTGGTCCAGAAATACCAAGACCAACAGGCTTGTTATATTCAAGTGCAAGATCTGCTATCTTTCTTGTTGCATGCTGTATGACAATACCATCATGTTCGGTTTCGCCTTCAATAACTGCACCAATTGTTACCACACCATCGACATCTTTTCTTTCAAGCAGTTTCTTTATCGCAAGTCCCATATCAAAAACACCAGGGACCTTTACAACCTGAGTTATTTCAGCTCCAAGAAACTGCGCATGCTCTTTTGCTCGCTCAAGCATCATCATAGTTATGTCAAAGTTGAATTCAGAAACAACAGCCCCAATTTTCATTGATTCTTTTACCATTTTTATCATACCTTCCTACCTAATAATTCCTACATCTTCAAACCCTTGCCTTAATCCTTTCCCTGCATTTTTTGTAAGATTTTCAGGTTTGAAAAGTAAATCTAACACATTTAATGCATGCTCACGTACTCTTCTATCGGTAAGCCATGCGAGTTCTTTTTCATTTTTTGCTTCGTCCTCATGGACAAACACTTCAATAATATGTTTATTACAGAGAAGTTGTGTCTGTATTAGACCCATACTTGCCTCATGAGCACATTGCTTGTCAATAGGTTGTGCACCTGGCATACCAAGTGCTATTACAATATCACAGTTGGATTCTTCAAATAATTTTTTACAAGCAACTGGCAGATCCTTCATTCCAGGAACGGTATATCGTAGTATTTTAAACCCCGTAGCATTTGATTGTAGTTCATCGATTGCTGATTTTGCCATGTTATTTCTAGCAAATGTAGTATCTGCAATGCCTATTTTTTTCATTTCCCTTCGATTTTCTCCATCTTTTTTTGAAATTCATATGCAGATATGATCTTCTGAATAATCCGACGAGTTCCATCAAGATCACTTCCACATTTATATTCAGATAAACGGACAACCTTGGCTGAAAGATTTCTTTTTTTTATTTCGTCTTTAATTTTGTTTTCATCATGAATCTGATCGTACCCTAGTGCAATAATATCGGGTCTTACTTCTTTTACAATTGTATACATATCGTTTTCATAACCAAGATATGCTTCATCGACAACAGTGAGCTCCGAAATAAGATCAAGTCGTATCTTTTCAGGGTTTACAGGTTCATGTTTGAGTTTTCGAACAGTAGTATCTGTAGCAATAACAACACAAAGTGTATCTCCTAATTTCTTTGCTTCCTTAAGGAAATAGATATGTCCCATATGAAGAAGATCAAATGTTCCCGTTGCCATTACTTTGACCATTTTTTCCATGCCTCTATTATCTCTTTTCCTTCAAGAAACGTAAGATTGTTTTTTTCGGCATAACTAATAACATCTTTTTTTGATAAGGCATTCCCTTCATCCCCCATTATTTCACATCCGCTTCCAGCAGGAATGAGTCCTGCCATCTGCATAAGAGCAATAACAAGCTCTGTGTGACCTTTTCGTTCATTTAGAAGACCTTTTGATGCAACACATATTGGTATATGTCCTGGTGATCGAAATTCTCTGCCAAGCTCCTGGATCGCTAGATTGCTCTGCATATTTTTTGTTTTTATGATAAGTTCAGAGAATTTTTTCATAGTGAGGCTTCTATCATTGTCGGTGATGCCAGTAAATGTTTTCCTATGATTTATATAAAGTGAAAAAGAAGATTTTGTATCATAGGGAATGTCATTGGAAATAAGTTGTTGTAACACAGGATATGCATCATTAATTTTTGAATACAAATCTGTTAGAAATGGGAGTTTAAGCTTTTGTGCTACCTCATTTGAGGTCATAAGAAATATGAGTCCACCGCCATCCTTTCTCATTTTCATTATTGATTCAGGAGTGGCAAATTGAGAGGCTATAACAAAATCTGTTTCACCTTCTCTTTTTTCATTATCATAGATTAAAACAAATTTTCCTTGCTTCAGATCATCTAGTGCTTTTTTGATGTTTTGTATAAACTCACCCTTAATTGAAAAGTTACCCCCCCAACATAAATATTGGGTTATTACTCAGAAATAGGTAGACTGATTTTTCTTTTATGTCGCGAAGCTAAATATCGAGTAATGTAACCAGCAATCTTATTTCTCATCAGTTTACTATGTGTCTCTGCAAACTCATCAACCTTTTCCTTATTATGTTGAAAATCATCAAACTTAAACTGAGTTGGATATTTCTTCACAAGCTCTTTCGCAACGCTTTTTATATGTGTATCTCGTATGTTTCCCAGGTTATCACCCTTGAACTGTAAAAGGTCGAAATATAGTTTCATTATATAAACCTGTAGGTGAAATACCTTCAACGATCGCAAAAAAACAACAAAACAATCAAAATCTTAATCTATTTATATGATAAAGATGTTTGACAAAATGAGGGAGGACAATAGATCCGAAAAAGCCATCCTTAAAAACCATTGCTGGGAAAAAACTTGATGAATTTGAAAAATACGCCGTAAAAAGCTATACAGGACAAAGAATTTTAGCAAAAATATATCACTCAGAAATATACAATTATTTCTCAAAAAAAATCAAGATATTCAAAGATTACAAACTTTACGAAGAAACAAAACAATATCCCGTCCCTAAACATGTTGCAATCATTATGGATGGAAACCGACGTTTCGCAAAAAATTTTGAACTAACCGTTAAGGCAGGACATATATTTGGACGGGACAAAATAGAAGAAGTTCTCGATTGGTGTCTTGATTTAAAAATAAAAGTAATTACGATCTATGCATTCTCAACGGAAAATTTTAATCGAAACGAAAGTGAAGTAAAAATACTCATGGATCTTTGTAGACAAGAACTTGATAGGGCAGTAAAAAATTCAAGACTCCATAAAAACAAAGTTAGAGTGAGAATAATCGGACATATGGAATCTCTCCCCAAAGAAACAAGAAAATCTGCACAGTACATTATGGATGCCACAGCAAAGTATGATAATTATTTTTTTAACATCGCATTAGCTTATGGTGGAAGAGAGGAAATTATTCATGCAATACAAAAAATTGCTGGTGACGTTAAAAAAGGAAGCCTCAAGGTAGATGAAATCTCACAAGAGACAGTATCGTCATATATGTATACAAATGGTTTACCAGATCCTGATTTAATACTGCGAACATCAGGTGAAGAGCGGATATCAAATTTTCTTCTCTGGCAACTTGCATACTCAGAACTCTATTTTTCAGATGTTTTCTGGCCAGCATTTCAAAAAAGAGATTTTCTTAAAGCTATACGAACATATCAAAAAAGAAAAAGAAGATATGGAAAGTAAAAAACCATTTTTTTTAAAAACAATATCATTTGGCGTTTTCAATGTCGTCTACATTATCCTCGTTTTCAATTTCTTTAGCTATCTCTGCAAGCTTTGCAAATTGACAGGAGAGAAAATATAAAATAAACCCCAGTCCAAGAGAAAGAATTGCAAAAGCAAGAATAATTCCAAGTGTATTTTCACTGATATCAACTAAAGAAATTGTTATTTGGATTATATAAAAAATAAGGAGAATTGCTCCAAGAATAATTAAGAGTTTACAAAAAAAACCTGTTTTTAAATCACTATATACCGATATGTTTTTCTTTTTAAACATTAAGTGCCCTTGCCTGCAAGGTTGAGAGCATTTTCAACTTTGCTTTGCATCTCAGTGAGCTTTTCCCTACTTTGCCCCTCTTGTTTTTCAAGTGTGATCTTCCGTAATTCTAAGGATTCTTTATTTGATGAGAGTTCTTTTTTAATCTCGCTTTTTCCTTTTGTCTTTATGAGTATTGCACCAACGCTTTTGTAAATGGGAGTTTTGTCTGTGACATTTTCTATTTCTTTTAATGCTTCCTCTGTTTCTCTTAGTTGCATCTCTATTTGCTGACGTTGTTGCGCGATCATTTGAGCTTGTGATCTTAACTGTTGCAAACGGTTTATTTGATCTTGCAGTTGTGGGGACATTTCTTCTCCAACCATATTTTTTTCACCTTTTTAGCTGTAATGCAAGGTTTACTTTTTAAAAGTATTCCTAGTCTTTTTTGAAACAATTCATGAAAATATTCTTTTGATTTTATAGTATTTTTTTTATTAGTTTTTACCAGGAGAAATAATCATAGAGAAATTGTATTTAAGGACAAATAATAGAAAACATTATATAGAAAGATACAAATATAGTAGTATAGATTAGAGGTAACTATAATTAAACGGGGATAAATTATGAACAAAAATGATAAATTCATAGCAATAATCGGAGTTGTAATACTAATCATTGCATCATTTGGAATCTTCACCTGGGATACGGGCGTAACAAAAGAAAATCTCTCATCCATCAACGATTTTTTTGTTGTTTCCAGCAGTCTCTCAAATGTGCCTAATGCAATAGCAGTTTCAGATGCAGATCCTTTTTATACACTACTAGCAACACCGCTTGCGGTACATTATAACGCTGAAGGAGTACAAGAAATCATACCCATGTATGTTCAAAACTGTAGCAATCCTTCACGTGCCATCTCTCAAGCAGAAGAGAATATAGATATTACGGCCAATGAATTCATTGATGACTCTAAATCATCAAAAGAATGGTCAATTGATATTGCAAAAAAATACTGGACCGAAAGCGAATCAGTACTCATTATTGAAAACAATGAATCAGGCTATAACCTAGGATTAATTGCAACACCAATTGCATCATACCTTTCAATACCAGTAATCATAACAGATAAACTGGACCATAAAATCAGAGAAGTGTTAAATGAACTTGGAGTAAAAAGAACAATTATTTGTGGTGACAACATTGAAGGATATGGAGATGCTCTACGATTTAATACAGTAGAAGAAATTGTTGAAAATACAACAGCACTTCTATTAGAGAAGTTTGGTAATATCGATTATATCACAATTACTAATCCAATAGATGCATGGCCCCCTGAAGTTTTAGATAGTAAAGATTGGACATTCGAAGACACATTCGGTACAACGGCAACAACAGAACTTTTACAATCAATAACTGCGGGAAGCAACGAACTAGGAACATTTACAATTCCAAACGATTATAAATATGCACTTGTGAAATTCAAAGGAATTAATCTTAATGATGAAAACGTCAATGAACTTGGAGATAATGTCAATTTCATGTGCGGTATTGCCGATGAAGACAAACTTGAAGGTTTACAGCAATTTGAAGTGTTTGTCGGTGGTACTAGCGGTGGTGGCGTCCCAGTTCGAGATGCCAACGGAAGAATAGTTGAAGATATTACCTATAATGAGGCTGTTTTATATGACCGGGGTGGCGCGGAATACCAAATAACAGTACGTCCCACTTGGCTTGCAAGCAATGAAGGAAAAATCAGAGCGGAAATAACCGTTGAAAAACTCAGCGACCCAATTTATCCTATGATGAAAGGGCTTTCATCAGTAGCTCCTTATTTAACAGCATATCATAAAGGCCTTATTTTTGGAAAACCAGAATTTGCCTTTGCTGCAGATGATGATGTATTGTATATGGGAGAGCCGTCTCCAGGTTTTTATATGCCGAGAAGGAACCCTCGTTTGATCGATGCATCAAATGACCATATATATTCGATTCATGAAGAGATAAATGATCTTCTTGCATCCCTTGCTGACGTATCAACAGAGAGGGAGTATGATCTCAAGTATTTACGTGAACATTATAAAAACAATCCAATGTGTATCGCTCTGGTTGGTGGTGCAACAGTATTACCCCAATATATCTATCATACTCCATCAATGCCTGCAATACCCTTTGAAGATGTTTCATATTATGTAGGAGCAGGTGTGCCAAGTGATTTTATCTATGCCAATATTGATCCAAGTCCAGGTGATTGGTCTAGTCAGGCACCGGATCTCTACAGTGAATATCCCTTCCAAGAAAATATTTTAGGGAGAATCACCGGTTGGGATGTTCAAGACGCCTCTGCACTTATAGCTAGAACAATATTTTATGATGAAATCATAGATGATATGGACGAATGGAAAGATAATGCTGCTGTGCAATTAGGTGGTGGAAATGATTTTCAAAAACCTTTCCTACGCTATAAAATATTTGGAGAACTTCTTGGTATGACCCACCGTGGAGAACCAATGAAAATGCCTACTGGAGCATCATATTTCAATGGTCTTGCCCTTCAAAAAAATGTTGAAGAACTTGGTTTTAGTACAGAATACCAAAGAGAAAATTCTGCTCTCTACCAGGGATTCAGTAACGATGCAATTGACATGATAAAAAAGGCAAACCTGTTCAATACACTTCTCCTATCAAAACGTCAAATTAAGAAGAACGTTGGTGTTGATGTTGCAGTAGGAGGACAATTGCAAGAAAACTCCAATTTTATCCTTGCAAACGCACATGGCAATCAGCATATGTTTGGCATGGGAGATGTTGGAATTTATAAGTTAGGATTTGGCCTTCCTGGCGGTATACTCGAACGAATTATGGAAAAGGTAGCAACACTTATGGGATTTGGAACAGGGCTATCTCTGAGTGATTATGGCTATTATAATACAAGAAATGTGGAAAACATGGATCTTGGCCCTTCATTTCTCTGGATAGAAAGTTGCATTTGTGGAAAAATAGATGGTGTCTACCCGAAACAAGGAATAAGTCAGGCATATCTTCATTCAGGTTGTAATGCAGTAATTGCTGCATCAACATCGTCTAATGTTCCTGGTGGGTATATTGATGAGGAAGAAGGTGGGATAACAAAAGGAACTAAATATGATTTGCCAGGTCAAACGGCATTACGATATCTCCAAGCAAATAGAAATGCGAAAAATGGAATTTTACCTGAAATGCATTTCGGATTTAAAATCTATTCAGATCTCTGTGAAGAACTAAAAACAGAAGGAACAAGTTTAGGATTAGCATATCGAGAAGCACGAAATCAATATCTCCCCGAGGATGCAGAATGGCCAGTTTGGTGGACACCACCTCTAATGATTACCGGTTTTAAGGATATAGATGCAAAATTACTTTCATCATCAGATGATGCTTCTCAAACTGATTATGAGCCGAGATTAGATAATAAATATCTGTCTTTCTATGAGTATCATCTATATGGAGATCCAGCATTTATTCCATATGTCCCATCGGATAGCTAAACGGCTAGAATAGGGGGAAAAAACGATCGACATTTCCCATTTTTATTAATATTATATAATAATTATTGGATTGATGCCGATCTCAACATAATCTTTGTTTCTTTTTTCTTACCGTATCAGAGAAAACATCATAAGGAGGTCTTAGACGTTAATTTACAGTCGTTATACTGACAGTTGAAAGTGGATATTTTCTTTCTGCTATTAAGATAAAAATTGTTTCTTCAAATGATTGGATATATTCTATATTTTTAGCCGTTTTTTAAATTGCTTGTTATCCTCCAGTCATCTCTTCTGCAAGCCAACATGTTTTCGTTAAATTCAGCTTCTTTATTTATGTTAAAGTATCTCTGATATTTTCCAGAAGCAAGTAACTTTAGGGATACACAAAAATTAAAAATTAAAAAAGATTAATAGTATGATAATGCATTAACTGTTATTATAAAAGCATTATCTTGCAATCCTGGGGTGAGGGTAAATATATGGCACGTGGTTCTTACAATAATGAGGATGATTCTCCTTATTTAACAGATCAGAACCCTAGCTTTACTACAAATAAGAAAGGGGAGCTAATTGAGGTTAGTGATTCTTTTTGTAAAAAAGTAGGATGTGTAAGAGATGATATTTTAGGTTTGACACTTGAAGATACGGGATTACTTACAGAAGAATCCCGTAAAAAAGTAATGTATAGGAATATATCTAGATTAGTTGGGAAACATAAACCCTTTTATAATATTGAGATAAAAACACAAGATGGAACTGTTACCCGATTAGAAATTGAAACAAAACCGTATACCAACGAGGGAAAGACTGTTGGTGAACTATCATATGTTAAAAAATCCATGGATACAGCAAAGATAAAAAAAAGCACAAAAGCAGAAACAGAGGTAAAAACATCAAAAAAAAATAAAGAGAAAAATCATGAAATTAGACAACTGCAATCAGAGCTTGAAATTAGAGAACAAAAGATTGTAACGAAAAATCGGGAGATCGAGGATGTAAATAAGTCCCTTAAAAACATCCAATCAGAGTTAGATGATAAAGATTACGTAATAAAGCAATTACAGTCAGATATCAAGAGAATAGAAAAAACATTAAAATCAAAAGATAAGGAAATAAACAAATTAACCAGCAAAATAGAAACATCTGAGTCTGACAAGAAAAGCCATGAAACAAGGCAAACACAATCAGAATTAAAACAAAGACAAAAAGAAATAGATTCAAAAAATGAGGAATTAAAAAATAAAAACAAAGAGATAAAAAATTTACAGACAGAGCTGATGAGCAGCCAAAATGAACTGCAACTAAAAGATAAAGATCTACATTTAAGAAATAAAAAGATTGAAAAAGCAAATGAAGAACTGAATAAAAATCAGGTAAAATTTGAAGAAAAACTAACAGAGACTAATAAGATAAAAAGTGATCTAGAAAACACACAAGAAGAACTGAAATCAATTACCAAGAACCTAGAGACAAGAAACAACATAATCAAAGAGCTCAAGAAGCAGTTGACTGAGCAACAAACATCATTTATAGAAAAGAAAAGAGAAACTGAAAAACTACAAACAACGTTAGACAAAAGAGAAAAAGAGCTTAAAATAATAAGTGAGGAACATGGACTATCCAGGGTTGAATTTGAATTGGGGAAACGAGAATTAGAAAAAAAAGAAGACGAAAATAGAAAGATTAAAACAGAACTGAAAGACAACTTTAACAAATTACAGTTAAAAGATGACTATTTAAAGATCCGAGATGAAAAAATTGAAAAAACAAAAAATGAACTTCATAAAAGCCAATCTGAATTAGAAGAGAAACAACAAGAAATCAACATACTACAGATATATCTTCAAGAAAAACAAGAAGAAATTGAAACAATAGACAAACGTCTACAGAAAAGAAACAATATAATAGAAGAAACACAAAAACAACTCACAAACAACGAAGTATTGATAAAAGAACGGACAAAAACATTAGATGATTTGCAAATAGAGCTAGACGAAAGGCAGCAAAAAATAGGGTCAAGTGAAGAACTGAAAAAGATGCAGATAGAGTTGAAACAAAAGTTAGAAACAAAAAATCAGGAAATAATCGAACAACAAACAACAATCAACCAAATAAAAACAGAACTAAACAACAGAGAAAAAGACCTAGAATTCAGAAACAACGAACTAAACAAAAAACAAGAAGAATTCAATATATTACAGAAAAAACTTGGAAAAAAAGATAGAGTAAATGAAATACTGCAAGAAGATCTAGAGGCAAAAAATC
>RCNB010002566.1_pt1 | contig 11107 bp, 9 predicted proteins | sample 2041321 | NCBI WGS metagenome assembly RCNB01 (sample SAMN09708232, study PRJNA481090) | Marine sediment metagenome, whole genome shotgun sequencing project.
AGGCTGTCTTCGATGCGCTTCTTGCGTTCGGCTGCTTTGAAGCCTCGATAGCGTAAGGGTACGTCCACGTTGTCGAAGATATTGAGTTCCGGAATCAGATTGAAGCTCTGAAAAATAAAGCCGATCTTCTCATTGCGAACTTTCGAGCGCTCTCTGTCATTCAGTTTTGAGATATCGCGACCATCGAGCTCGTAGCTTCCGCCGGTCAGATCCTCAAGCAGCCCTGCGATATTCAGGAAGGTGGTCTTGCCTGATCCGGAAGGCCCGGTAACCGAAACGAATTCGCCCTCGTCGACGGTCAAAGAAAACTCTCGCAATGCATGTGTCTCAACCGTATCCGTGCGATAGGTTTTCGAGACGTTATTCATTTGCAGCATGTCGTGTGCTCCTGATTAAAACAATTATTCGGTGAGAAGAACCGTGGCCGCACTGCGGAAAGGGTCCAGATTTGAAATTACGATGGTGTCGCCTTGGCTCAGGCCGGCAACTATTTCAACGGCACCGAGACTTCTGGCGCCAACTTCGATGGCACGCCGCTCGGCGAGGCCCTCGGAATTCAGAACATAGGTAATACGGCCACCGCCGCTATCCAGAAACTGCCCACGCTGCACGATCAAAACGTCTTGATACTCGGCCAACAGAATGCGCGTCGTCAGACGCTGGTTTTGGCGCAGCTTGGTGGGTCCCGTTCCGCTAAAGCGAATGCGGCCATTGACCTGGTTATTCAGGATTTCAGGGGATACGGCAACTAACTCACCGGCGTACTTATCACCGCCAATCATGATTTCGACCTGCATGCCTACATCGAGATCATCGGCATAGCTTTCCGGAATCTGAGCATCGATCTCGAAGCGCGTCAGGTCGACAACAGCCATCACCGGTGTGTCTACGCCAACGGCCATTTTTTGATCGACTAGCAGGTCGCCAACAATGCCACTGACCGGCGATTTGATGGCCAGACCATCAACGCGTCGCTGCAAATTCTTGACCAGCAAAACCTGTCTGTTCAGTTCGAGCTCACTGGCGCGGATCTCGAACGCGAGCCGCTCATCAAACAGACCGGCATCGGCGACCGCATGCTTATGTGCGACTTTCGCGTTTTGTAAATCATCCTGAGCTTTCTCATAGTCAATAATTGAGATAACACCAAGCTCATAAGCCTGGTCGGCGCGGCGCTTCTCGCGGTCCGCTGCAGTCAAAGAAACTTCGGCAAGATCGGCCGACTTGCGTTTTTCCAACGCGAACTGGCGAGATTCTATGCGCTGCCGCTGCAGTTCAACCTCACGCTGTTCCAGCGACGATTCCGCCTGCTCCAGTAGACTCGATAAATCCGGGCTATCTACGACAGCTACAACCTGACCTTCAATAACGCGCTCGCCAGCATCCACATTCAAGGTGATCGTTCCAGGCGCCGTTGAATAGAGGGTCGGGCTCACCGCCGCAACCACCCGTCCCTGCACCGAAACGTCTCGTACCAGATCACCTCGCGTCACAGTAGCTACGCGAACGCGCTCGAAAGGTATCGAAATGGTGGCGTTGGCCCAACGCTGAAACAGCGGCGCTGCCAGCCATGCCAGAACAATGATGACCAGCAAGGCCCCGCCGGCAGCCAACTTCAGCTTGCGCTTGCTGGGTGGTTCAAGGCGAATATCTTGCCCCGATGTATCCGCGATTTTCAGTTTAGCCCCCTGCTACGTGACATATACCGCCACGTATTCAGGCGGTTTAAGTCTTAGATGCAGTAGCAGCGGTTTTCGTTTACTGTCTTTTGCCTAGATTTCGTCCAAAACTGAGTTTTCAGGAGCCCCATCATGAAATTGACCGCCATTTTCGCCATTACGCTGCTTTTTTCAGTCGCGAATGCCCAGAGCATTGACCGTAGTCAGCTGAACTCCAGTTTTGAGATCAAGTACGGCGTCGTTGTTGACATGAAAAAAGTCGATATCAAGTCGCAGGCCGGACAAGGTGCCGTCATGGGCGGAATTGTGGGGGGTGCCACATCGGGTCATCATCACCGCGGCAAACATGCGGTCGAGGGTGCGATAGCTGGAGCCTTACTGACCGCCGTGCTCGAAGGTGGCAAGAAAGCACGTCAATACACAGTCAAGTTCAACGACAACGGCGAGACCAAAATCATTACTGAAACCAAAGGTATTCAGGACGGCGACTGCGTAAGTGTAGAGCTAGGCCAGACGGCGAATATTCGACGCGTGTCGACTGTTTACTGCGAACATCCGGATCACGAAGCGCTATCTGACCCGATTGTGCATGCGAACAATCAGGAAGGGGCAGCGGAATGCCATGCCGCCAAGCAAATGGCCCTGCAGGCAACCACAGAAGAAGCAACCGATATTGCGTTGAAGAAAGTACGCGTATTTTGCGAAGGATAGATTAAGAATAGTATACGGTTTGCATCTACAGACAGACCGGGGACACGGCGAGCATATTACACATCTAGCGGCTTAGTTGATCCGAGATTGCGCTAAAGAAAGCGCCCTGCAAGGCCCAATCATCAGGCAGACTCGCTGCCTCGCGGGCGCTGTGCTGCGCAATGACGATGTTATTTACCGGATCAATATGGATCGCCTGACCAAAAATCCCGGACGCTGCATACGTCCCGTCGCCTCTTAGCCACCAGAGATATCCGTAGTCATCCAACCCTTGCGACGGTGCCACCGATTCCGCCATCCAAGCTTCCGGCAGCACTCGGCTCCCGTCCCGCAAACGCCCATCCTGCAGCGCAAATAATCCGATCCTCCCGTAGTCACGAAGCGTGGCGCTGAGGCTACTGCCACCGAATTCGCCGCCGCCGGACTCGCTGAGATTCCAGAGCGCACCGCGCTCCATGCCAAATGGTCGCCAGATCTTTTCGCTGAGATAGGTCGATAAATTATTGCCAACGGCCGAGCGAAGCAAAGTGCCGACCAGATTAGTTTCCGCTGTGTTGTAGTTGAAGACTTCGCCTGCCACCGCAAACCTGGGATTATCTCGAAGCTGTTCGTAGACACTCAATGTGTCCCACTTGATCGTGTTGATATCTGATTCGGGGTCGGCGTAATCCTCATTCCACTCCACACCTGAAGACATCTGCATGAGGTTACGTATCGTCACGTCGTCATAGGACGACTTTTTTAGTCGCGGGAGATAGTCAGTTACCTTTTCATCAACATTCTTAATGTAACCATCCTGAATCGCGGCTCCCACCAATAAAGACGTTACCGACTTGGCAATCGACCACGACATCCAGAGGCTTTCAGCCGAGTTGCCGAGTTCGTAGCGTTCGTAGACCACGAATCCATCCTTAATTACCAACAGGCCAGCAACGTTGTTTGAACTGATGTAGTCATCAATCGTCAGCGCGACATCAGCATGCACGAACGAAAAGTCGGATAGATCAATCAGCTTTTCTGGCAAGGGGTAAGGATTGGTGCCGGCATCGACCTGGCGCGTCCACGCCAGAGTCTTCATGTTGCGAAAGCCGGCAACTTTTTGTGGCGTCGTCCAGAACAGGATGTTGTTGATCTCGCCAAAATTTACAGCATCGTCAGCAGGGTCGATATACGGCGCGTCGCCGCTTGCGTCGGACATGCCGACAAAAGCAAGAAGTACGAGAAACGAGCCTGGAAAGGCATTTTCGGAGCGCATCAGCCGGTCACCACCCAAGTTGTATTACAAATCTTGTCAACAACATACGTGAGAGTGTCTTTAAACGCTTTAAAATTTAGCGGCAGAAGCGATCAGCGCATTGCCCTACGAGTGACGGCAGCGGCTTCAATTATCCCCGGCTGGCAGGTATCGATTGCGCCGCTGCCATGATTCCGACTCATAGGGATTGCCGTTAACCAACCACTCCTGCATGGGAAACAAATATCCCTTTGCGTCGGGATTAAGGCCATAGGCATAGGTGAGGTGGCGTCTGTCCCTTGCGACGCCCGCTTCGATGCTAAACACTGATTCACCGCCGAAGCCGCCATCGATCGCAGCCAGATCCGCGATGGTTGTGGGAATATCGATCATGGAAGACGGCACATTCGAAACTTGAAAAGCATGACCGGCATCGGGCGGTTTGATCGCCAGAGTCGGTGTCGCCATTGCTACGGTTAGCGCATCCACCCGCGTCGATGATTCGAAGTTCTCGACCGGCACCCAAGCGCCGTGATCGGCCATCAGCACTATAAGACTGCTGTCATAAATTCCCAGGTCCTTCATTCGTTGCAAGACTTTCAGTACGCTGAGAAGTCCACACTGAGCATGTGTGGTTACCTCGTCTCGCGAGCCTCGCTTGCGTCCATCAAACTCGCAGCGCTCATTGCCAACAAATGGCCGATGACTGAGCATTACATGAATGATTTTGTACACGGGCGTATCGCGATCTGTCGACATCTCTGTGGCGAGATCTTCAAGAAAAGCCAGATCGGAAAAGTACTGCATGTGAAGGAACGAACTACTTTGGACTTTTGCTTGAAATATCCATAACTCGTCGCGATGCACGAGGGCCTTGGCGAAATGTGGAAGCACGCGAAATAGAGCAAGATCTGTCAACTTCGCCGCCTCAATTGTCGCGATATCTAGCGCGTTAACATGCCCACTGTTAGCGATGCTAAACGCATTCGAGTAGTCGCCGAGAGCGTAAATATTGCGCAGCGAGGCCGTCGCGGCGATGTCGACCTCGTAGCCTGCCGCATAGGCATTGTTGACTACGGTCGGGCCTTGCATCGTTTGCTCAACAAAAGTGTCGACCGGTACGTCGTTTTGAAACAATTTACCGCTCAACATCGCCGGTATGGTTAGCTGTGTGTACGGATACACACCCAGGTGTTGATCAAAGTAGGTAAATCCGCGCAACTCACTCTTGAAGTCTCGCTCGCTGGTATCATTGAGAATTGCCGCGAAAATGTCAGACTGAAATCCGTCCATCACAATGTGGACGATATTTTTACTGGGCGAAAAGCGCATCATCTCACTGCGGCCCTCCAGGTTGGCCACGACATCCCTTGCCTGCAAGATTTCAGTATTGCTAGTCAGAATAATCGTCGCTGACAGCGTCTGCATCGCAAACGTTGCGACCGCAGCGATAAGCAGTCCTTTACCAAGTTTCCGATAGCCATAAATTGCGAACAGCATTACGGCTACCCAGATTGAAGTATCCAGGATGCCGCGCCAAATGCCGGTCATCCAGTTAATGCTGCTGCCGTCGAATACACCGTAGTTCCAGACCAGAATGTTTCCCTGCAACCAAAGTAGAACGGCCAACGCGCTTAGAAATGTCGTGTAGCGATCCTGCCCGCGTTTCGTCAGAAGCAATCCCATGAGGGCGAGGACAACCGTCAAGCCTCCTGCATACGGCAAAATAGTCGCCAGCAAGGGCGGCAAGGAACTGGAAAATTCCGATGCGTTACCCGCATAAATTGACGTGCTAGCGAATAGCGTAACGGTTGCTACTGGAATAGCAGCAACGGCAAGTAGCCGAGCGAAGCGGCCTAGAATGACTGGCGCCCTAGCCACGGTCGAACCAATACAGCACTCTGCCGCTAGCGGATACGGTTTCGGATTTTATTATTCGGCCACGAGAGCCAAGATATTTCTCGAACGTCGCTTGATCGTAGTCGGAAAAAAGGTCTTCACGCATCTGCAACAGTCGCTGCACCATCGCGTCCTTCTTCGGCACAAATTCAATGATGCCCTGTGGCGCCATGTCGACGAGCCAGCCGATGACGTCGTCAAGGGGCAAGTTCTTGGCGATTGCAAGGTGATGAATCAGAGCCAGTCCGATAACAGCATCGCCTTTGGCTCGCTCTCCAAATCCCTTTCTTTCGGCCTGAGACCAGCCCTGATTTGGACTTGGATTAGCTGCATCCAGGTGCAGAGGGAGGAAGTTTAGCGATTCATTTGCGGCGCGCCTATAACCATACTCCAGAGCGCCGTAATCAAAATCGAATCCGACGGCAAGCTGCGCGCCATTGTCCAGTGCGACTACAGAGTAGTCGCCAGTATTGCAGCCGATGTCGAGAAACATTTTCGGATTCACCGCCCGTGTAAATTCAGCGACGAAGCGTCGTTTCTTCACCGCTTCTTCATCGGCGTAGCTATTGTCGGTTGCATAGTCCTGCCACACGGTCTTGCCGTCCATCTTTGGCTCGAGTCCGGCGATCCACTTACGTAGACCGTGCAAAATTTGTGCATAGCCGATGCGCGGCAATTTGCGTGCTTTTGCCTTCTCAATTGCATCACTTGAGCTTGAAGTGTTCTGCAAGCGTGCCTGCATAAATACATTAGTTAGCACGTTCCAGGAAAGTCGGCTTCGCCACGGCAGCAGTTTGCTTAGATCCGCAGCAGAAATTCCCTCTAACTCACCTCGATACCAGGAGTTGTGGGGAATTCCGTTGACTGAACGCAATAACAGGGGATTGATGAATTGCTCACAGAACTGTCGATGCCCGGCCCAGTACTCTCCTTCTGTGTAACGCCGAAACGACAGGCTGTCGATGAAGATCGGCTTCGGGCCAACGAACTGAACGTTGTAAGCCGTTGCGTCGGTCATCGTCACATCTCTTTTTAGCGCAGCCTGTTGAATATCAAGATGCAACAGCGCAGCTGCCTTTAGCGCAGAGAAGGACCATTCATAGGGATAAGAGATAAACGGCAGGCGGGGGTGTTCGAGAACATAGTGCGCGCCTTGCGCGTGTTCATCGAGAATCGATGCATCGACAAGGGTTTCGCCGACCAATTTTTGGTCGGCGACCAGCTCGTCGACAAGACCGCTGGCGCGAACGAAGTCGTAGTCGGCAACGGCGATCGGCATAACGGTTCGTAGAACCCGACCATCAACATAAAAGATTCGTCCCCTGCGGTCCCGGAAGGAACCCGATTCGGCGGAAATATCTGACATCTATGATTCGTTTTGAATATCGGCGTCTTTCGAATTCTGTACGTTGGATTCTGAAGTCTTGTCAGAAAAGAAAGCTTTGAGCCGGTACCAATACAGGCGAAGTACGCCCATGGCGACAGCGATACCTGCGAGAGCGCTCTGCAGAATGATGCTGCCGGTACCGGGATCGAGGTAGGCATAACTTGGCGCAGCAAGCACAGTACAGGCAAGTACCGTTACCGTAAGTTGAAATCCCTGCTTGCCCAACATGTGATTGCCTCCGGACCCGTGTCAGGGCCAAAAAATATGTAGGCAAGTATCTTAGCGTTTAACATAGTGTGCGGCATGCGTATCTGTGTGACCTGATCCACAGTTTGGAATACTGGTCGCATGAACTAGCGATTTTGCATTAACAATTCGCGACCTCGTACTCCCAGTAGCGCGCCAACAAACTATTGAATCGACTGATATAGCCGTCGCCATCATCGATGGAGGATTGAACGGCCGGATCCAAAGCCTCAAGATCTATTTCAAGCCGAAACGACTGCCGTTCGGTGTGGCACCCATACAAAGAGCCGACGCCATCAAATTCGAAACCATCACCGCTGTCGACACCAATCAGACGTGGATCTCCATTGGCAACGAGGTAGCCAATTCGAGTAACGACATCGTCTTCTTCAATCCATGCCGCTACCTGCTCTGCGGGAACGGCAGATTCAGCGACGGGGCCAAACCCATCCGGGAACTCGTCGCGACCTGTACCCAAACGCCAGATACGTTTTAGATCGTCGGTCCAGATGTAATTGCCGCGGCGCATCATAATGACGCTGCCGTCGGGGTACTGTAGTTGGTGACCGCGAATCTCACGATCCTTTATTTTGTTTTGCCAGCCCACAACGGTAATCGGGTCCCCGGCCTTGATGGATTTGATCGCCTCGTCAAAACCGAGCCGCGTGGCATCACGTGGATCTTCCGTCATTAACACCCATTTTTCGACTTCGCCATCTGCATTGATCACGTCGATGGCGTATTGGCTATGCGGAAATCCATAGCGTGCGGCAGTCACAGTGCCGGTAACTGTGACGGTTATCTTGCCATCGTAGACAACAGGATTATGGTGCGCCGCAGCAATTAGCGGCATGAGAAAAAATGCGACTATGAGTCGCGCAGCGTTTTTCAAGGTCCTGCTCCCGGCTATTGTTTATTGCAGGCCGGGGTGAAACTGGATATGACACTCTTCGCAAGGTGGATATAGAATATCGCCTGCGGCGTACATCGCTTCCACATCTTTGTCCTCTGCCGCTTTGCGAGCATCAGTCCCGGCTGCAATCAGTCTATCAGCAAATGCCTGCCATTCCGGACTCTCAGCCCATTGCCGATCATTCGGCCCAGCACCACCGGCCCTTATTTCAGCAGCTGTCTCGATCACGACATCAGCAGCATCAACAAAAACCTGCCAATCTTCGTCACTCTGTGGATCATCAATTCCCCACAGCGTATTTGTCGCCGGTGCGATAATGGAAATCATTACGTCGTTAACGCTACCCGGAATGACCGCTGCTGGTTCATCGCCCGACACGGTAGACACACAGAATAAACCTATAGATGTAAGCAGCATTTTTCTCATGCGCGTTTTTATCATGAGGATGCGCAGATAATTAGTCGGGTTAATACTTATGCAGTCTCAGAGAGGCTGAGACTAACGATGCCCTGCTCCACCTGTGAACAGTAGCTATCCCATGAGAATTCACCTGCGAACCTGCTTGCGGAGTCGCGCATGTCGGCTTGCACAACACGCGTTATCGCAGCACTGAAACCGGCGTAGTCACCCGCAACCACCAATGCACCATTAACGCCCTCGGCAACGGCGTCGCTAACGCCGCCACAATCAAACGCCACCGTCGGCGTGCCATGCACAGCTGCCTCAATCGCGACCATGCCGAAACCCTCCACGTCGCCATGCATTTCTATTAACGGAAAAACGAATGCATCGGCAGCCGCATACAGAACCGCGAGGTCATCGTCATTTACGTGCCCCAGTAACCTCACTTGCTCGCTGACGCCCTGTTTTGAGACCGCCGCTTCGATCCTGGCGAGAACAGACTCTTTGGGGCGATTTAATGCGTTCAAAGGCTCGCTGCCCACCACCAGCAGGATCAGATCATTATTTGCGGCAGCAAGATTGACGAAACAATGCTCAACAAACTCTGCCAGCCCTTTGCGCGGCATTAGCCGACCAACAGACAATAATACCATCTTTCCTTCCAGTTCCATCTGTTGCTTGGCGAGGTCGTGCGGTGTCGTTGCGACATTGATATCCACGCCCGGATTCACGATCACGATGTTACTTTCCCTGACGCCGTGTTCGACAGCCAGACGTGCGGTATTGTTGCTGTTACAGATAACAAGATCTGCGCGCCTTAGAAAAGGTACAAATATCCATTGATAAATGCGTGAGTCAGCGATGATGTCCAGGCCATGTAACAGCAGTATGGACTTCGCTCCCGAGATCTTTGCGAGGAAAATAACGACCGGCCCGACCAGACCGCTGCCGCCCATGACGACCTCAGCAGCACCTTTTGAGACTCGCGCGTAGATGCCTTTAACAAGGGTAAGCAACAAGAATACTAGCGTGGGCGAGACTGCAGTTGAGTTAACTTCGTCTCCCGAGGCTACGAATTCCTCGCAGCCGCTTGGCCCCAGCAAGCTAACTTCATGATTACTCGTCAGGCCGCGGTAGAGCTGGTGCACAAGGCGCTCCATCCCGCCACTGAGTGGCGGGAAGTTGCGACTTACTAAGGTGATTCGTGCCATGCGCCGAAGTCTACATGAGTTAATTCCGGTGAGGTGTTATCGGCCCGGCAGTTATCAGCAAATACTACGTCTGCGGATTCTCCATGACCACGAGCAACAAAAATGGTCTGGCCTGATTCTTCAATAATTGAAACGAACCAAGCGGCCAGGTCGTGCCTGGGTTACTTCGTCATTTTCGATGACTTGCTGACCGGCCACGAAGGTCGCGAGAAACCCCGTAGCCGGCTGCAAAAGTCGCTGCCCGCCGGCCGGCAGATCGTGCACCATGCGCGGCTGTTGCAAAGACAACGCAGCGTAGTCTATGACGTTAATATCCGCTCGCTGACCAACAGCAATTCGGCCTCTGTCCGTCAGACCCAGATAATCTGCAGCATCTGCGCTCAGCATCTGCACGGCGCGCGCGAGTTCGATGCGATCCTGCTGCCGATCGCGGGTCCAGTGCGACAACAAATACGCGGGAAAACTGGCATCGCAAATCGTGCCAACATGTGCTCCGCCGTCAGACAAGCCTAGCAGTGCATTCGGATGCGTTAGCATCGTGTGTACGTTGTCGTAATTGAATTCAGTGTAGTTGTAAATCGGAAAATAGATGAGTTGATGGCCATCCACCTCGAGACATACGTCGTACAGTTTTTCCATGACCGGGACGCCATCGCGCTGCGCTTCAGCACCAATGGAGCGTTCCGCGCCTTGATCGTAGTCAGGACTCTCGTCGAGGCGATACAGCTTAAACGCAATAGTCTCAATCTCAGCGATGATTCGGTCAACAATCGGCGGCACTGATGATCCCTCGCCAGCGAGCGTTACCGGTTGTTCTGCCAGACATCGTTTGCGGAATTCTGGATCTCGCATGATGGCGACGCGCTCGGCAAGCGGTTTATCCTTGATCGCCAGATAACTTGGCTGCGCGAGTAGCGGATGAAAAGTGCATTGCAAACCGTTAATTACGCCGATTGCCCGCGGCGCAACCTGCACTCGAAAATCGACACCGTCGCTGTTCAAGCGTTCCGTCTCGTGCAAGATCTTTCGCCACTGATCCGGGGCAAAGTCGCGTTGCATCAGGGAAATTGAACATGGCCGGTCACCCGCGCGGGCGAACGCTTCGATTAGAGCGAATTCCGCAGCGAACTGATCGCCTTCTCGCTCAAGATTAAAGTCGTTAACGATCTGCAAGACGCCCGATTTCCGACCATTGAGGGCCGAAGCCAAGCCGATCAATTCATCGCGACTTGCCTCAGACGATGGCGTCCACTCACCATCGGCGGTTCGGTGCACGTCAGTACGGCCGGTCGAGAAACCTGCGGCGCCTGCGTCCATTGCTTCGCTTACCAGGCGACGCATGACTTCGATATCCTGCGGCGAGGCCGCTTCTTCATGGCCTGCGCGCTCGCCCATTGCATACACGCGAATTGGATCGTGAACGGC
>RCNB010002567.1_pt1 | contig 11105 bp, 10 predicted proteins | sample 2041321 | NCBI WGS metagenome assembly RCNB01 (sample SAMN09708232, study PRJNA481090) | Marine sediment metagenome, whole genome shotgun sequencing project.
AAAAAAGGTAATAGATAATAGTAATAGCAAAGATTTCATATTATGATTTTTAAGATTATAACTTTAAAAATATGTTTTTTAAAGTTAGTACTCAAAAGTATTCGTTTTAAGTACAAAAAACACCCACTATTGGGTATCTTACAGGAAATTAATCACGTTTCTTTATTTGAATTTATATTTTTTTTCTAAGGCATAACGCATCAATTCTCCTTTGCCTTGTAGCCCTAAAATTCTTATCATGTTTTTACGATGCGTATCAACCGTATATATGCCGATAAAAAGTTCGTCGGCAATTTCTCGTGAGGTTTTACCCTGTGCTATTAGTCCCAAGATTTCGACTTGTCTTTTGGTTAAATCACCTTTGGTTTTTTTGTTGGTATTGTTATCTGCTACGACTTCAATATTGGCATCAAAATAACTATTACCTTTATAAACAGAACGCACTGCTTTTAGGACTTCTTCTAAAGGTGAATTTTTAAGCAAATAACCTGAAGCACCAGCATCTAACATTTGCTCTATGGCTTCATTTTGACTGAACATGGTGAAACCAAGGATTTTTGTAAGTGGGAATTCTTTTTTTATTAGTTTAGTTGCTGTAATACCATCCATTTTAGGCATTCTAATATCTGTAATTACGACGTTGGGTTGCTTTAATCTCACCAATTCTAATAAGGCTTCTCCATCGTTTACTGCACCTACGATTTCAATATCTTCTTCGTATGCTAATAATAATTTTATGCCATCAATTAAGGATTGATGATCTTCTGCTATGGCTAATCGGATCATAATGGTATATCAATTATTACAGTGGTGCCTTTATTTTTTTCAGATTCTATAGTGAATTGACCTTCTAAGTGTTCTACACGTTTATCTATGCTATTAATGCCCATTCCTATATTTGTCTTTGTGATTTGTTTTGGGTTAAAACCTACACCATTATCTTCAATCATGATGTTGAGATTATCATCGTGATTGGTTAAATGGACAATTCCCTTAGTTGCATTGGCATGCTTAATAATATTGGTCACTAATTCTTGAATAATTCTGAAGATAGAAATTTCTAATGAATTTTCTAAGCGCTGTTCTAAGCCGAAACTTTGTACCTCGAAGGTTAAGCCATTTATTCCAGAAGCATTGAAAGAGAGTTTTTCTACAGCTGGTAATAGCCCGTTTTTAGCCATGACACCAGAGTTTTTTAAATGTGCCATAGATCTTATTTCTACATAGGCATCTTCTAAAAGTGTACTGGTTTTCTTTACTAATTCTTTCGAATATTTAGCATCGTTTTGGTTTTTGATGAGATAGTCAAACTGTAATTTGGCCGCTACCAAAGTGGCTCCTACGCTATCGTGTAAATCTGCAGCTAAACGCTCGCGTTCTTTCTCTTGGCCTTGTATCATGGCATCGATAGTGGACAGCTCCAAATGTTTGAGTATTTTTTCTTTTTCCTCAATTTGTTCTTGGCGTTCTTCTTCGGCTTTGCGCTGTTTACGTTTGGTGTTTCTAAAAATTAGAAAGGCAAGTATGGAAAGTGAAGAAAGACTTCCTCCCCAAGCCAATGTTAGATCTGTATTTTCTTTGTTTTTTTGTTGAATTTCTTTTTCGTGAACTAGTGCCGTTTTTATTTCTTTTTCGATTTGTAGTAAACTATCTCGCATTCTAATTTTCTCAATTTCGAGTTGTTGTAATTGTTGTGTAATATTAAATTCGTTAATAGAATTTTCTAAACTTATACTTTCTTCTAGATACTTTAGAGCAGAGACTAAATCGTTTTTTCCTTTATAGGCATCAAACAAGTTTCTGTTAGCAGCCATAGAAATTCTATTATCTCCAATCTTTTGAGCTAACTTTAAACTCATACGTGCATAATTAATAGATTGGTTATAATTTTTTTGATCTAAATAACAACCCGATATATAGTATAGGGTTTGCATTTTTGCGTTTATGTTATTAGTAAGTTCGCTAATATTTAAAGATTGTTTATAATATTTTATGGCTTCTTGAAACTTTTTTCGCTTTCTATAATTATCACCAAGATTAGCAAAGATATAAGTCTGTATAGGGATATAATTAATAGCTTTTGAAAGTTTTAAGCTTTTCAAATAATAATCTGTTGCTTGGCCTAGTTTAAACATATTATTATATACATTCCCAATATTTACTAAAGCGTCGCACATATGGATTGTATCTCTTATTTCTTCACTAAGCGCTAAACTTTTTTTGTGATATTCCAGTGCCCCATCAAATTTATAATACATGTTATGTAAACTACCAATATTTGTATAAACAACGGCTAAACCAGTTTTATCCTCGAGTTTTTCGTAGATATTTAAACTTTTTTGATAGTAGTCTAAGGATTTTGGCATATCGCCTAACACTTTTTGACTATTCGCAAGAGTAATTAAAGCATCTGCCTGCTGCGCCATTAGGTTATTGTTTTTGGCAAACTCTAAAAGTTCTTGTGCCATTATATAAGCGCTGTCGGCTTTATAATTTAAGTACTCAGAATGAATAAGTCTGTTATAAGCATTAGCTCTATTTGCTGGAGTTTGCATCTTGTTTTTCCAGATTAAATAAAGAGAATCATTCGCTATCTGCGCATTAATAGTTAGAGCAAACGAAAGGAAAATAAATAGGATTGTAATTTGAGATTTCATTCTGTTAGTTATATTGGGATATCAATTATTATAGTGGTTCCTTTATTATTCTCTGATTCTATAGTGAATTGACCTTCTAAGTGTTCAACGCGTTTGTCTATACTACTAAGACCCATACCAGTTTTTGTTTTAGTAAGTTGTATTGGGTTAAAACCTACTCCGTTATCTTCAATCATAATGTTTAAATTATCATCATGATTGGTTATATGTATTGTTCCTTGTGTAGCGTTGGCATGTTTAATAATATTCGTAACCAACTCTTGAATAATCCTGAAAATTGAAATCTCTAACGAATTTTCTAAGCGCTGTTCTAGACCAAAAATTTGCACTTCAAAGTTTAATCCATTAACGCTAGAAGCGTTAGATGAGAGTTTTTCTATCGCAGGCAATAGACCATGCTTTGCCATTACCCCTGAGTTTTTTAGATGAGCCATTGATCTTATTTCAACGTAAGCATCTTCTAAAAGTGTACTTGTCTTTTTAATTAATTCTTTTGAATATTTAGTGTCATCTTGGTTTTTGATGAGATAATCAAACTGTAGTTTTGCTGCTGATAAAGTGGCTCCTACACTATCATGTAAATCTGCGGCTAATCGCTGACGTTCTTTTTCCTGACCCTCTATCATAGCATCTATTGTAGATAGTTCTAGATCTTTGAGGATTTTTTCCTTTTCATCAATTTGTTGTTGTCTTTCTTGTTCAGCTTTATGTTGCTTTCGTTTGGTGTTTCTAAAAATTATAAAGGCTAATATTGAAACTGCAGATAAGCTTCCTCCCCACGCTATTGTGAGATTGCTTTTTTCTTTTTGATTGGCTATATCTGTTTTTAATTCTTTGGCTACATTAACAAGACTATCTTGTGCTCTATTACTGTCAATTTTCATTTTCTCTAGTAGTCTTTCATTTGCAAGATCATCAGCAGTAGTACGATATTGTCTTCTTATATCATGATATTTCATGGTAAGATCAAAATCTTTTTTCCCTTTATAAGCCTCAAAAAGAAAGTAATAAGCACCATCAATTTCACTTTTAAGAGAAATTTTTTCTGCATAATGCAGCATTTTATTTGCCGCTATAATTAAGCTATCATATTGTTTCTTCTTAAAATAAATATGCCCGAGATTTTTATAGGCATTTGAAAGGATGCTATAATCATTTATTTCTTTTCCAATTAGAATAGCATTGTCTACTGCTTTTTTAGCCAATTTAAATTCTTTCTTATTACTATATACACCGCCCATGTTTATAATAGATACTGCCGCTTCATATTTGTTATTCGTTAAATTAGCCAATTCTAGACTTTGACGAAAATATTCCAGTGCCTTTTCGGTTTTATAGCGCCAAGCATAAACACTTCCTATGCTTAACAATGCTTTAGATATTAATAATGTATCTTTTAGTTCCCGACTTAATTGAAGGCTTTTTTCGTAATATTTTTTTGCTTCATCAAGATTAAAAACTTTCCTATAGGAAACTCCTAAACCTCTATTGGCCATCGATATACCTCTTTTGTTGTTTAATTCTGTGTACAGTGATAAACTTTTATTTAGGTTTTTTGTAGCTTCTGCGTTATTACCAAAAACGTGCTCAATATCACTTAAAAGAATTAAGGCATCTGCTTTCTGCTTTTTTAGTTTACGCTCTTTTGTAAAATCTATTAGATCTAGCGTCATAGCATAGGCACTGTCTGTTTTGCTTCCTAAGTAATAATCATTAATAAAATATTTATAGGCATTTGCTCTAACCGAATCTGGCACTTTAATATTATTCCAAATATTTAATAAAGAATCTTTCTCCTTTTGGCTATAACTGTTGAAGGATAAAGTTAAAAGGAGTATACTAAGTAACAATCTTTTATTCATAATTGCAAAATATTGTATTGGTCAATATATCAGTTACACTTCCTTCCCTCGTTACTGTTATACTCAGGAATTTAAGAAGATTCTATTCATTAATCGGGTTGTTGTTATTACAACACTTTGTAACTCATAAAAGGATAGATTTTGCTATCTCCAGAAGAGTTTTAATAATTAGAAACTTAATAATGCGAAGTAGGAATGCATCAAAATATACCCAATAGAAGGTATATTAGGTTATTAAATTATAAAAAAATATTGAATTAATAGGAAGTTTAGGACAAAAGCCTTAAAAAATAGTTTACATGAAAATAAACTTTACAGCTGCAATCATTGCGATAAATCCAATAAATGCAATAAGCACCCAAATAGTCCCTTTGTAGTACCTTTTATGAATACGAAGATCTTTACGGTATTGAAAACCTATAATTATAGCAAAGACAATAAAAAATAATAATCCAAAAATCAATTGACCGTTACTAAACATCTTCTTATTTTTATGCGAATTTAAGAATAAATCAACGAATTATGCAAGATAAAATCAATGCTGTAAAAGCATTCCATACTGCCTTTAAAATTGGTCATCGCGAAACCCCTAAAGCCGACTTAGGCATCGAGAAAAATATGTTGCGCTACAAACTTATGCGCGAAGAGAATGAAGAATATCTAGAAGCCGCTAATGCTAGCGATTTAGTAGAAGTGGCTGATGCTTTAGGTGATATGTTATATATATTGTGCGGTACCATAATAGAGCATGGTATGCAACATAAAATAGAAGAAGTATTTGAAGAAATTCAGCGCAGCAATATGAGTAAGCTTGGAGACGACGGCGAGCCTATTTATAGAGAAGATGGCAAAGTACTAAAAGGACCTAACTACTTTAAACCTCATCTAAAAGAAATTTTAGAATCATAACAAGAAAAGCAGCCAATTGGCTGCTTTTCTTGTTATAGCGTTTCAATTTCGAATAAATTAGTTCACTTCATGTCTCCAACCGTGAACATCTTCAGATATATTATGTTGTATATGTAATAACGTCTGTTTAAATAACTTTGCATAAGAATCTACTTTGCCAGAAATTTCAAATAATTCTTCCTTGTGTTCAAAAGCAGAAACAGGGCTAATAACTGCAGCTGTTCCAGTTCCAAAAATTTCTTTTAAACTACCATCTCTTGACGCATTTTTAATTTCTTCTACAGTAATTTGTCTTATTTCACATTCTAAATCTAAATCACTAGCTAATTGAATAATACTTTTACGCGTAACACCATCTAAAATTCTATCGTTATTAGGGGCAGTAATCAATTTATCATTGATTCTAAAAAAGATATTCATGGTACCTGCCTCTTCTAAATATTTATGTGTACTAGCATCTGTCCAAATGATTTGCTGAAATCCTTTTTTCTGTGCTAAACTTGTTGGATAAAATTGCGCTGCATAGTTACCAGCCGCTTTAGCAAAACCAACTCCTCCATCTGCAGAACGACTGTACTCTTCTGCTATTAAAACACGCACAGCCGAATCATAATAAGACTTAGCTGGTGAACAGATAATCATAAATCGATATTCGTTTGCTGGTGAAGCAGATATCGCTGGCTCAGTAGCAATAACAAATGGTCGTAAATACAGAGAGTTACCAACACCTGGCTTAATCCACTCCTCGTCTAATTTCAATAAAGTTTCTAAACCATTAAAAAAGTAGTCTTCAGGAAATTCTGGCATTGCCAAACGCGCTGAAGACTTATTTATTCTATCAAAATTTTGTTTAGGTCTAAATAAAAAGACTTTTCCATCCTCGTCTTTGTAAGCTTTCATACCTTCAAAAACCGCTTGACCGTAATGAAAAACACGTGCTGAAGGATCTATTGTCATGGCTTGGTAAGGCGTGATTTTTGGTGTTTGCCATTTACCATCTTTATAATCACAAACAAACATGTGATCTGTAAACACACGACCAAAGTCTAAATCACTAAAGTCAACACTTTTAATTTTAGAAGTTTGAGATTTTTCAACTGAGATACTGCCTGTATTTATAGCCATAATTACCTATGATTTATTTACCAAAAATACACAATCATAACCGTTAAAAAAAGGCAATATTCCCTTAAATTTTGTAAATTTGTAAATCGATACTAATTCAATTTAAAACTTATAAAAAATGAAAAAAATAATCTTATTTACAGCACTTTGTTTAGCTTTTATCTCTTGTAAGAATGAAACTCAAACTACTGAAAATAAAGTAGAAGACGTAAAAAAAGAAATCGCTTATGCTTCTTTTGGTATGGAAATTAATGACACAGATGCTTTAGATTCAAACCGTATGATGGAGGATTACAAAACCATGAAAGAAGGTGATACTATTAACTCTAAAATGAGAGCTAAAATTAACGAGGTTTGTTCTGCAAAAGGCTGCTGGATGACTTTGGATATGGATGGCAAAAATGAAGTGATGGTTAAGTTTAAAGACTATGGTTTTTTTATGCCATTAAATGCTGAAGGCGAAGTTGTAGTCAACGGGAAAGCTTATGTTTCTGAAACATCTGTCGAAGAATTAAGACATTATGCTGAAGACGCAGGGAAATCTAAAGAAGAAATCGCGGCTATTACAGAACCAAAACGCACATATTCCTTTGAAGCTGATGGAGTTCTACTTAAGCAATAAATATATAAGCCTTATTATTTTCTCGCTTTTAGTGCTCGTTAGCTGTAAAAACGATGAGAAAGTAGTTGAAGAACCAACTCAACTGAAAGTTGAATACGATATGTATCAACCTTCTGAGATGGCAGGTTTCATGAATGCTATGTATGCTTATAACCAACAACTAAAGACTCAAATTGTTACAGGAGAAACACCATCAACAATGCCTTTAGATTTATTAAAATTGCACTCAGCACAAATGAGCAATGGCAAGTCTAGAACAGAAACGTGGCAGAGTTTTGTAAATGTATTTATCACGTCTCAAGAAGCAGTTGTAGATACCCTTTCTAATATGCAATTAAAGGAACGCTATAATTCGGCTATAAATAATTGTTTAAACTGCCATAAAACAGAATGTGTAGGACCAATTCCTAAAATCAAGAAATTACTGATTCAATAATATTTGAAAAGAAAAATAATCACCACGTCAGATGGTTCTAAAACCATACAGATAGAAGATTGGAATGAGCAATACCATTCCATCCATGGTGCCATACAAGAAGCAAACCATGTGTTTTTAAAACATGGTTTGCTTTTTTATTCTGAAACCATCCGTCACGCCGAACGCAGTCGAAGCGCAAATACATGTAACAGCATTAATATCCTAGAAATAGGTTTCGGCACAGGACTCAACGCCTTCTTAACCTTAATTGAAGCAGAAAAGCTGAATCAAGCAATCGACTATGTTGGTGTTGAAGCTTATCCTGTTCAGTTAGAAGAAATCGAACAGTTGAATTATGTTGAACTCATCTCTCAAAAACATGCTGACGCGTTTGAAAAAATGCACGCTATTTCTTGGGATGTAGAACACAAAATCACATCAGATTTTCAATTAGAAAAGCAACAAAAATTCTTTAATGATATTAAAGCAGAAGCAACCTTTGATATTATTTATTTTGATGCTTTTGGAGCACGTGTTCAGCCTGATTTATGGACCGAAGACATCTTTAAAATAATGTTTAAAGCCCTTAAAGCAAATGGTGTTTTAGTAACCTACTCTGCAAAAGGAAGTGTTAGGCGCGCTATGCAAGCCGTAGGATTTACTGTAGAGCGATTGCCTGGCCCACCTGGAAAGCGTGAAATGTTACGAGCGCGCAAAATGCGCTCGTAACATTCGGTGAAGCGCAACGAGCCAAATGCTAAGAGCCCAGAAAAAAGGCTCTTAGCATTCGACGAAGCACAGCGAGTCAAATGCGCAACACAAAAAAGGCTCTTAGCGTTCGACGAAGCACAGCGAGTCAAATGCTTTATGAAAAATGCGATCGTAGCATTCGACAAAGCACAGCGAGTCAAATGCTTTCCAAAAAAGAGCTAAATATTATATTTCGTCACTTCGAGTGAAATTCCTTTTTCCGGAATTTTGTATCGAGAAGCATTCGAAGTAAAAGGGTTCTCTGTACATTTCTCGCCTACTCGAAACACTCGAACTGACAATAGAGTTTGTAATGACACTTCCAAACGTTAAATCCAATCTAAAATTAATTCTTTCGATTTCTACCTTACGTATCTTTACAAAAAGAATAGAAAATGACCGTTTTAATTACAGGCGCAACAGGACTAATTGGACAGGAAATTGTAAAACAATGTCATGCTGAAGGTATTAACGTTCATTATTTAACCACTTCAAAATCGAAGCTTAGCACAGAAGCAAATTACAAAGGCTTTTACTGGCACCCCTCCAGCAACGACATAGATCATACCTGTTTTGAAGGCGTTTCTGCCATTATAAATTTGGTGGGTGCCTCTATTTCTAAACGTTGGACAAACGACTACAAAAAGGAAATCCTTGAAAGTCGCACCAAAACTGCACAGCTTTTACAAGACACTATTAAAGCGCATAATTATAAAATAGATCACGTCGTTTCCGCCAGTGCCATTGGAATTTACCCGACGAGTTTAGTCAATTACTACGAAGAAATCAATACTGAGATTTCAGAATCATTTTTAGGTAAAGTCGTGCATGAATGGGAAACTGCCGTTGACGGTTTTGAAGCTTTAGGATGTAAAGTTGCAAAAATTAGAATTGGTTTAGTTTTGGCTAAAGATGGTGGTGCCTTACCAGAAATTACTAAACCGATGAAGTTTTGTGCAGGAGCGGCATTTGGAAGCGGTAAACAATGGCAAAGCTGGATTCATGTTGAAGATTTAGCAACACTTTTTGTATTTGCTTTACGAAATAAATTAGAAGGGATTTATAATGGAGTGGCACCAAATCCCGTGAGTAACGAAGAACTCACCAAAGTGGCAGCAGGTGTATTAGAGGCACCTCTTTTACTGCCAAACATCCCAAAATTACCAATGAAACTTGCTTTAGGTGAAATGCACATGTTATTATTTGAAAGTCAGCGCGTCAGTTCTCATAAAATAGAAACTGCAGGCTTCAATTTTCACTTTGTAAATTTAAGACCTGCTTTAGAGGATTTGTTAGGATAGGGTTGATTCTGAAATTCGTTTTGATACGATGTAATATCCATTATCACTTAACTAGAAAAAAAAACTTAATCAGAAGTCTCACTCGAGTACATTGAAAAATGCACTTTGCGCCCTTGCTTAACGATGATATCTATACACTCTTCAATATCCTTTTTTGTAGTTCTAAAATTCACAATACAGCTTCTCAAGCAGTATTTTTCTGCGACTATAGCGTTAGACAAAAACACGTCTCCACCTGCTTGTAAAACATTGACTAATTCTTCATTCAGGCTATTTAAATACGCTTCTCTTTTTTCACTTTTTGCCTCAAGACCTTCTGGGATATATCTCAATGTCGCGATACTTAAATTTTGAGTTACAGCCTCTAATTCTTTATGTATTCCGGCTAATTCATGGAAGTATTCTGATAATTCTATATCCTCTTTTATCAATTTCACATAGCCCTCACTTCCCATTTGCTGTAAGGCCAACCATACTTTTAAAGCTCTGAAACCACGAGAATTCTGAAGTCCATATTCGAAGTAATTCAGCGCTCCTCCTTCTTCACTCAAACTAAAATTATAATACTCAGGATGTGAACTATAGGTATCTATTAGATGTTTAGGATTTTTCACCAACGTACAACCCGCTTCTAATGGACTATACAGCCACTTATGAGGATCTAAAGCAATGGAGTCGGCTTCTTTTACGCCTTTAAAGATGTCTTTTAGCTCAGGAATAACAGCCGCAGGAATACCATAGGCACCATCGATATGAAACCATAAATCATACGTTTTACAAATAGTCGCAATAGCCTCGAGATTATCAACAACACCAGTGCTGACGTCTCCGGCAGTACCCACCACCATAAAGGGTTGATGCCCTTGTTCTAAATCGGCTTTTATTGTTTGTTGTAAACTATCAATATTCATTTTATTTGAGGCGTCTGTCGGAATCCAACGTATAGAATTACTGCCATGACCAAATAAAATAGCGGCTTTATCAATCCATGTATGTGTAGATTTTGAGCAGTAACTTATTAACTGTTTAGATGCTTTTGAAAGCCCATCTTCCTTAATACTTTTAGGAGCCTTTGCAGTTCTAGCAGCTAAAAAGGCCGTGAAATTTGCCATATTACCTCCACTGACTAAAACACCTCCATAGTTTGGTGAGACTCCAATAAATTGCGCCAACCACTTAATCGTTTGTTTTTCTATTTCTGTGGCCATTGGACTCAGAATTTGTCCACCGACATTCGGATTAACAGAAGCTGCCAACAAATCGGCTAAAGCTCCAATTGGTGCTGCTGATGACGTAATAAATCCAAAAAATTTAGGATGACCGTTAAATAGTGAATTGTCGAATAATAATTTTGAAGTAGATGCTAATAATTGGTCTGCTGGCATACCATGCTTTGGCAAAGGCGAATCACCTAATGCTTTTTGTAATTCTTTTGGTGACTTGGACGTCGTAACTGGCTTT
>RCNB010002568.1_pt1 | contig 11104 bp, 12 predicted proteins | sample 2041321 | NCBI WGS metagenome assembly RCNB01 (sample SAMN09708232, study PRJNA481090) | Marine sediment metagenome, whole genome shotgun sequencing project.
TTGAGGATAATATTGTGTCGCATAAGGTATATTATGTAAACTTTTTCAATATGTAAATATACAATTCAATCAATTTCTTCATTTCTTAGCTTTTTAATCACTTCATTAAGTATTTTAATTATTTCTTCCTTGCTAACCGTTTCTTGCTTAAATTCTATTCTAAGTCTGTATGCATCTTTTTCTTTAGGCTTAAAGTCATATACGAAGTATTTTTGTTTTCTCTGTATTCCTTTTAGGTCTTTCGATAGATCTCTTGTATCCTCACGGCTCAGCTCCCGGCTTTTAATCATCGAAACAAGCCTTTTCATGTTCTCAACATTTCTTTGTTTGGCTATTTCAATTAAAGTGCTACGGCTAAAAATACTATTTTTAATGCAGAATATTCTTATTTCTTTCGGGATTTTGCATATATTTATAATCTCAGTTATTGTAGATCTTGCTTTCCCAATTTTTTTAGCTATTTCTCCGTGATTATATCCATAAACATCTGCTAATGCCTTCAATCCATCGGCTTCTTCAAAAACATCCAGGTCTTTTCTCTGTAAATTTTCAATAAGAGCGATTTCCATCGCCTCGTTATCTTCAACTCTCATCTCTATGCAGGGCATTTCCCTCAATCCAGCCCTTTTGGATGCCACATACCGTCTTTCACCCGCAATGATCTCATATCTTCCAGCCTTAGGCCTTACAAGAATTGGTTCTAAAACTCCTTTTTCCTTTATAGACAACATTAATTCATCTATATTCCCTAATTCATTCCTTGCTTGCCTGGGATTTGGATCTATTGAATCAATATAAATCATCCGAATCCTAGGCCCGGTAGGACGAGATGTTATTAGCTCTACAAAGTGAGTATCATGCCTCATCTTTACCGAATCAGGAAGTCCGGTTTTTTTTGACTTTTGCACGTCTGATTATCTCCTCAGCAAGTTTTTGATATTGTTTAGCACCAACAGAATGAGGCGCAAACGTGAAAATGGATTCCTTATATGCAGGACTTTCTTCAAGCTTGACGCTTTTAGATATGATAGTTCTAAAAACCTTTCTTCTAAATACCTTTTTTATCCTTGCTACAGCATCTTTTGAAATATTAGTTCTCTTGTCATGCATCGTGATAGCCACTCCAATTATCTCAAGGCTGGGATTTGTGACTTTTTTAACCTTTTCTATCGTTTCCAGTAGATCATCTGTCCCCTCGAGAGAAAGATATGATGATTGAATAGGTATTAATATTTTATCTGCAGCGACCAGGGAATTCAGCGTAATCAAGCCTAATGTTGGGGGCGTATCGATCAGTATGAAATCGTACTTTTTTTTAACGCCTTCTAAAATATCCTTTAGCCTATAATGCCCATCGATTTCCCCTAACAAAGAAGGTTCCAATTTGGCCATGGATATTTTAGAAATTGCGACATCTAACCCTGGTATGGTAGACTTCAATATGATATTTTCAATCTTATCTTCGCTTCTTATCAATACATCATATAGTGATATCGTGATAGAAAAAGGATCCATCACACAAGATATTGTGCTGTGTCCCTGGGGGTCAGTGTCAACCAAAAGCGTGCTTTTTCCCATAAAAGCAAGAGCCGCAGAGAGATTCAATGTCGTGGTCGTTTTTCCAACTCCACCCTTTTGATTTGTTATCGCTATTATCAAACACTCACTCCGGTATTCACCTTTTTTGTAACATATAAGAAATGGAGAAAAATGGCAAGAAGAAATTGAAAAAATGTCGGCATGCCGACATTATGGACTTAATTGCTTTAATATCAACTAATTAGATAATGTATTGATTGGAATTGTCACGCATCAGGCCTCTGGCTGGTTAATCCTCCGGCTAACTCCCCCCCATCGATCACAAAGCATTGGCCAGTAATATAACTGGCCTCATCTGATGCGAGATAAGCAAACAGAGAGGCGACTTCTTCAGGTTTCCCCAATCTGCCGAGAGGAACCTTGTTCTCAAATGCTTTTATCATGTCAGGCGAATATTCTGCTTTTTGCATTGGCGTCAGAATAAAACCAGGACAGATAGCATTGACTCTAATTCTTGGAGCAAGCTCCAAGGCCAAACTACGGGTGAGTTCTACTACTCCGGCTTTGGAGGCGTTATAAGAGGAATAAAGGTGATATCCCATCAAAGCATTTGTGGAACCCATGTTAAGGATAACTCCCCCCTCCCCTCTTGCCATGCTTTGCGCAGCTTGCTGAGCTACATAAAAAACGCCATTAAGATTAATGTTTATAACATCAAGCCATTGTTCGCGAGACATCTCTAGGAATGATTGACGGATACTGATGCCTGCGTTGTTGATAAGCACATCCAAGCCGTTCATTTTATCCTCTATCAACTTGAACGCATGAACAACGCCATCGTAATCCGCAACATCTGCAATGATCGGATCTTCCAGTCCCGGCAATTCTTGTTTTATGGTCTGACAACTGCTTTTATCGCGATCCATGATGATGACTTTTGCTCCTTCCTTTAAGAAACGGTTGGCGGTGGCTTTTCCGATTCCCATGGCACCACCGGTTATCAAAATCCGCTTGCCTTGCAATCCCTTCATCTGGGCCTCCTTAAAAACTTAAACACATGTCCCCTATTTAAGAGGTGAATTTTTTCCCATCCTTCTTGCAAATAATTTGGGCCACATTTCTTCCGGACAATATGGCTGGCGGAAGCCCTCCTCCCGGTTGAACCCATTGGCCGATCAAGTAAAAATTTTTCAAACCGGGTAGTGTTTTTTTCATCTGAAGCATCATGGTTCCTGGCCCTGGTTGCCAACCCTCAAAACTGCCTCTCCAGTTATTTGTATATCTGATTATTGATGCAGGAGAGGAAACATCCATAACCTAAACCTTCGACTCAATGTCTCCAAAACGCTCCTCCAAAGCCTCTATTACCTCCGTTGCAATCCTTTCCTTTTCCTTCCTATATGTCTGTATTTCGGTTTTTCTGAGATCCGCCCAATATTGATAGTTATATGTGCTAAACATCACAGTAAGGCTGGTTTTTCCTGTTGGCGCGAGAGTCGGATCAAAATTGAATATCCTGACACCGAGATTTTTATGACTTATGCTGTCATCCACAATAATGGGCTTTTTTAGCGGAAAAACCAGTGACGAAGGTTCCTTTTCAAAAGTTCTTGCCACTCCTAGGGAAACAAACACAAGCGAAGGGAAAACCTTCAGTGTTTTGCTTTTTCCGCTGTAATAATCCTGAATTTTTTTATCGATATATTTCCCGTCCAACATTTCATAAATTGTGCTGTAGCCATCCGCTGCAGAGATCACAATATCCGCCATATGGGTTTCACCGTTCTTAAGTTTCACTCCTTTTGCACAATCGTTTTCTTCAATGACCTTTTCTACTCTGGACCTATAATTGATTTTTCCTCCGAGATTAAGATACTTCTCTTCGATCAGCTTAGCAAAATTGAGAGAGCCACCGATAGGATAGCCTGCCGATCTTTTATGCATACTCACAAGTGTCATGATAAGAAAAAATATGGAGCTTTCTGGCAAAAACATTTCTAAGATAGCTCTGCTGAGCAAGGGATTTGTGCATTTACTCGCAAACTCTTTTGCCGTCATTTTTTCCCATTTTCTGAATTCCCTGAAATAAGGAAGCATTTTGATCGTCATTTTCAATCCATCAATCGGATTCATCAATTCTGGAGCCTTGTCTAAAGACATGTTAAAGGGCAAAAATTTCCTTATTCCTCCGATAAAATCCGTTATGAGATCAATGTCTTCAGGTGCAACTGCCTTCATTTCCTCTTCCAATCTGTCGACATCTGTAAATATCCGGAGTTTTTTGCCTTCAGTATCTTCAATTTGAAAATATATATCAGGGTCCACGAATTCAAGTTTTTCCATATCAATAAGCTCATTCCAGAGGCTATAAAAATTATCAGAAGGAGTTGAACCAACTAGCCAGTGGATACAGAAATCGAATGTGTATCCTTTTCTTTCCCAGGCCGTGCATAAACCTCCAGAAACATTGTGCAGTTCAAAAATTTCCGTGTCATAACCATTCATCTGAAGGTAGTTACCTGCACATAATCCCGAAATTCCAGCACCTATGATGATGACTTTTTTACTGTTCATAGGTAAAACCTCCACTTTAATATTTTCTCATTCGAATAATCGAATAATGAACACGTTAATTACTCCCTTTTTCCAGAAACCGTATCGAAAGCCTGAATGAGTTCCTCAGGCTTTTGAGTTCCTATGAGCAAGCGCTTTCCATTCAGAAACTCGAATTGCACTCCCCTATTGCCACTGATGTTGTATGCTTTACCGTTTTTTCCATACCGTATGCCATAGCCCCCATATTCTTTCAAAGCTGAATACGTTCGGATCTCATATGTTTTTATTTCTTCGAATGATATTTTGTGAGAATGGAATTGTAGAGGAAAAAAACGGATATACAATCCATCATTCCGGACATTCGTAACCAGTTTCAAGGAATAAAAGAAGATCGGGAACAAAACACCAAAGATAACCCAGATCATGATCATCACGGGATCCGGAGCAGGATTGTTTCCGAAAGGCTTTTTCAATACGATCTGATGGACAGCTCCATACCATGCGATTCCGGCTACAAACAAAACCAATAACCATACCCACCACTGGCGGAATCTCTGGACTTCATTAAAGATCGAATAACTTACGTTCAAATCAATCCTCTTCGCTCTCCTGATTTCTCAAATAAATCTGGCAACAACGACGCTCGTATGGGCCCGTTCCACAGCAAATATCAAGTACGGGATAAAGATTAAAACGGATTATTTCTTTGCTTCTGTGTAAAAGAAAGCATCCCCGTCTTCTTCCTCTTTAGGATCATGAACAGGTTCCCACGCAATATACACAGGATTTTCATGGCGGAGCAGATTAAGAACATCGGCAAATTGATCGCCTTCCGCAAAATAGTATATTTTTCCTTCTGAAAAATACGGTTCTGGTACTTCGTGCCCAGGTTTTGCGAATACAGCTTGAGCGATCTCCTTCCCCTCAGAGAAAAGCTGAAGGCAACGGTCACCCCATCTAGTTCTGCTTCCCTTGCTATCATTTCCAAATATCTTTATACAATAGGAATCGATCTTGTAGCTAGTTGCAGCCATGGATGATCCTCCCGTTAAAATCCCCTGTATCTTTTCTCATGATCCAATAGCCATTCCTTCTTCCCCAGTCCCCCTCCATATCCACCCAGCGTCCCATCGTGAGCGATAACGCGATGACAGGGAATAATAATAGCGATATTATTTCTTCCGTTGGCACTGCCCACAGCACGGAAAGCTTTATCATTCCTGATAGCCTTCGCAACATCTTTGTAGGAAACTGCTTTCCCATAAGAAATTTTCATCAACTGATCCCATACTTTTTTCTGAAAGTCCGTCCCGTCTAAAAGAAGGTTGAGTGAAAATTCTTTTCGATCTCCCGCAAAATACTCATTTAGCTGTTGAACACATTCCTTTAACGGTAATGGAATGGCAGGATCGGGATCGCTCTTTTTTTCAACAAAATGGACCCCTGTTATTCCATTTTCAGTTCCCGATATTTCTAGTATTCCTATCGGTGAGTCGTAATATGTTTTGTAATGCATTTCAGCTAGTTTATAGCATAGCCAGAGGTGTAAATCAATTATTGACCCGAGAACACCGCGATAAAATCGATAACGGGGGCAGACCGAATCCCCCGATGATTTCGGGAATTGATGTCAGGATTAAAAAACAGGTTAAAGACCAAGTTTATTATTTGTGTATTTCGTTATCAACAAATTTCGTAGCTCTTTGTACATTTTGACTGTCCGTTCCATGCAGGATCGCGTGTAATCGGTCAAATACTTTTTGGCCTCTTCCGGATTCATCTTGAATAGCTTGAGTGCTTCTTGATCGATTGCATCGATCTTGGCAAAAAATTCTTCCTCTAGCGGATCCCTCACAGCTTTAAGATCCTTGATGGCATGTTGCCACCTCAGATACAAAAGATTATCCACAAAATCGATGGCCCATCGTGCCGAATCCTCGCTGAATCGGGCTGGATCATACGTCTTATACAGTGGTAATATTTCTTGGACGCCCGTATAGATGGGCACATAGGTGCTGACATGCTGATTATCCAGATAAAACCAGTAGATGCCTCCGATTTCTGGGGGGAGCCAACCGCGTAGTTGAGCCACCATCCCGTATCCGCCTCGCGATACCACCCGTCGCCAGGTAATGTCCAAAAGCTCCCGCATATCCCTCGTAGGAAATGGCGTGGATAGCGGACTTTTTTTCATGCCCCCTTTGCCATCCGGCACCATCCAATCCGTGTCTGCGGTCATATCATAAATCGTTCCCTCGAATACAGAGCGCTGGAACGCAATCACATCTTGTACGGATAACTTCTTCTCAGGCTTCACAGAAAAAGGATAGGTCGAAAGAGGCTCTAAGTACTGGTGATAAGCATCATAGCCCTTAAAAGGAGTGTTAAGCCTCTTATCGGGCCATTCCTTGTTATGAGGGGCAAAGGTGCTGAAAAAAAGCCAAAACCTGCTTGTGGCCCACTCTCTGGGTGTGGGGGAATAGACGTCTTGCCAGATAAACGGCTTCCCGCTTTCAGGATCGTACCAGCCATGTTTGATGGCGATCTCCTTATAATTTTTCGATGCCATGAAGTAGTCCGGTTGGGTGAGATCGATTTCTTTGATAATGCTCCAGTTGGGAACGACAGCCACATGGTCATCGGGAACACGTTGTGCTGCCCATATGGCTCCCAGCTCGCCGCTGCCAGGCTCCCAATCCTTTCCGACAGAAAAAACCTCCAAAACCCAAGCTTCTTCGGGATCTGCAATGCACAGAGCTTCCGATTCAGGACCGCAGGAGGGCAAAAACCCGTACTTTTCGACAAGCGATGTGATCAATGCGATCGCTTCCCTTGCTTTTTTACATCTTTGGAGTGCAAAAAGCGTCGCCTGCTCGATCGTCATGATCTGTTTACCAGAGTCGATGTCAACCTGCAACTCCGCCTTCTGGCTTAACGTGCTTTCGCCGATGGCCAATTGATGCTCGTTGATGTGGGGATAGCCGGTGTGAAAATATTTGTATGTTTTGGCCACTTGAGGAATGGTACCGATAACCTTCCCGTACTCGCGTAATGGTTTTTTAACATCCTGAAGCCCGTAATAAACCGGCGCCATGGTCCCTTTTTTAAAAGTCTGCGCAGGAACCACATGAACCCGGCACTCCGGACAGCAACCGGTATGAGATGTAATCACAGATCCATCCACAGAGGCATTTTTCCCGACGATAATATCTGTGCAGGTATCTTTGTTAAATATCAAATCCTGATCGATTGGGCCACTTTCGGCATACCTAAAAACATCAAGGCCCACAAGGAGAAGGACTCCCAATCCTGCAATAATAAAATATTTTGTGTATTTCATCTTTCACTCCTTTTAGACAGAATTTTGTCTTGGATATAAAAAATATTTATCTAAGATGGATTGGTCGGATTTCCTTTAACTTTTTTATATTTAATGTTTTATGAGCTTGAGCAATTCTTTTTTATTACGAATGCCAATAAGAATAATGGCGAAAAGTTTTTCCATTTCTTTGTCGCTGTAATCACTACTGTTAATTTCCAAATCATGTTCTTTTATACAGCATTGGATCAGTTTCGTGTCTTTGGCAAAACGAACAAATCTTTTGCCCTTATCTCCGGAAAAGTAAGTGACCTGGACGATCATTTTTAAGTTCAGGCCATCGCTGTACTTCATTACGACAACATGCTCCTCCTTGTTGTCTTTCTGGCCATCCAAGTCCATCCAAAACTCTCTTTTGATCAGATCAGGATCTTTATTTATTCCAAATTTTAATACTTCTACATGGATGTCTTTTAAAAGTTTAAGGTGATGGGAAACTGTATTTGCACTCACGCCGTTTGGATGACACAAAAAAATCAGGACGATAACAAATACGCAGAAAATATAAAAATTCCCCTCGATTGCCCTCCTGCCAAAGTTCCATAAAAGGATCATTTGCCAGCCAAATTATACATCAAACAAAAAATAAAATCTTGCAATTAATTTAACCTGAATTATTCATAAACATGATTTTTTTTTAACGGGATTTAATGCTATATGTATTGATATCAGGGACATGCAGAAATTCAGAGGACACGTTACCGATTTTAAAACAAACATGAATAATTCAAATTAATTGGATGAGGGTGAGGGCCCAGTTAACTCCAAACAAAACCGCTAACAATATAATACCCCTATTCAAATGGGAACCAAATTGTGAAAAACGGATCCCCAGCATCGGAAAAAGCAGCACTGCCAGGCGGAAAAGGAACTGGAGAGCAACATACACAAGTGCGAGCAATCCCAATCTATGATACTCCAGGCTTTTCACCACATCCCCATGCATGGCAGACACCATGGACCGTAGCAAACCACAGCCTGGACAAGGAATCCCGGTTACACTCCGAAACATACAAATACCTGGAAGCGGGATATTTCCGATTTGAACACATGGACTCCCATTTTTAGGTGGCGTTAGAATTAGACACCCAGATAAAATTCCAAAGCAGACGATAAAAATCACCAGATTGGGGAGAAAATTGTGTTTCATCAAAAAAAATGTTTATCAGAAGAAAGTCGATGCGACTTAATGAAAAGCTTCTTTAACTTCGGGTCTCAACAGGACAACAAGGGCCCATATTCCGATCGGTAATCCAAGAATACAACAGGGACTGATGCAAGGAATCATCGCGACAATGCTCGCGGCAAGACTCAGTTCCCATTGCCTCAACTCTTTCATCTTAAGAGCAGCAAAGATAATAAACGCCGCCACGGCTATTCCGACGATGGAGCTGGCTGCTCCTATGGATCCTTCCCAGAACTCCGCATAGCGCTCAGGGATTTCCTCTCTGATGAACGGAGCGATCCCCATGCCCACAATGCTTCCGATCAAACCCAAACCTGCAAAAAATGCCCCAATAATTCCGGTAACCAATAATCCTGTCGCTGGACCTGAGACTTGGCGAGAAACATCACTGGCTACTATTTGAGGAGTTTTTGCTTCGCTCATGATACCCTCCTGTAAAAATGCAACACGATTCTATGCAATAAGATGCACTATGTCAATTTGTTATATCATGAGGTCGCCGCCGTTGATATCCAGCGAAGCGCCTGTGATGTAAGAAGCCTTTTCCGAACATAAAAAAACGACCAGATCCCCGACTTCCTCAGGAGTCCCGATCCTATTGATAGGGAATGATTCTAAAAAATCTTGGAGCTCTTTTTCTGAGGTTGTCTTGCGGGCCATTTCTGTGTCGATGAGCCCAGGACATATGGCATTCACAGTTATGCCGAACGGCGCCACTTCCTTGGCTACAGCCCTGGTCAATCCCAGTAATCCCGCTTTAGAGGCGGTATAATGGACTCCGCCCAAAGTGCTCACACTCCTTCCGGCTGAAGAGGAGATGTTGATAATCCGGCCGAATTCGCGCTCTTTCATCCCCGGAAGAACCGCTTGGGTGCACAAAAAGGGCCCGGTTAGGTTCACTTTTAATGTTTTTTCCCATTCTTCTGCAGAAATATCTAGAATCCGGGTGCGAAACATGATACCAGCGTTGTTTACCAGGATATCCACCTGTCCGAGTTTTTCCTCTGCCTCGGCTATCAAGGATTCCAAGGAGTCAACATCGGTCACATCAACCTGACAGGCAATCGAAGTTTGTCGGTGCACATTTAATATTTGTTCGGTTTCCTCTGCATTAGATAAATTTATATCGCTTGCGATGACATGAGCTCCCGATTCAACCAGTTTTTTGGAAATGGACCTCCCGATCCCACGGCCTGCTCCTGTAACAATGGCAACCCGTCCTTCCAATACATTTTGTTCCTCTCCCATCCTGTTCACCTCTATCTTATTTCTCTATCATTTATTTCTCATCTATCATAAAAGGATAAGCAAGTAAAGCAGGGCGAGCGGGCTTTCCCTTGAAAAAATCCTTTGATTCCTTAATAATAGTTAATCTTATGGGCTCTATACGACGCTCATTATCGCTGGCCAAACGTGGTTTGAGGAATCAGCTCACGAAAAGACCGTTTTGCATTTCTTTCGAAGTTACTCATTCCTGTAATGCCAAATGCAAGCACTGCCATCTTCATGGCCCTGTGGAGGAAGAACGGGCTTCACCCGAAAAACTCGGTGAAATCTGCAAAGAGCTCAGCCCTGTGGTCGCTCAAGCCTCGGGCGGAGAACCTCTGCTGCGAAAAGATCTTGAACAGATCATCCAGGCATGGAGGGTCCCGAATAAGGCTCCGTTTATCGTTGTTACCACCAACGCAACATTGTTAACACGAGATAGATACCAAAATTTACGAGAAGCCGGTGTGGATGAATTTTCGATTTCTTTGGACTACCCGGACGATCGACACGACGAGTTCCGCGATGTTCCTGGTCTTTTTCACAAGATCAAAAACCTTGTTCAAGAATTGGATCCCCTTGAGGATAAAGCCATCTCTCTCTGTTGCGTTATCCAGAGCGATAATTTCCGGTCGTTGCCTCAAATGGCTGAGCTTGCCAATAAATGGGATGTCCGACTCAATTTCAGTGCGTACAACACCCTCAGGACTCACGATAACAGTTACATGCTGTCTAAGGATGACTTAGAGGAGTTCAAAGAAATCATTCCTGTTCTGTTGGAAATGCAAAAAAAACACAAAAAAATCCGGACGCCCAAAGATGTTTTATGGAAAATGGTTAAATATTTTGAACAGGGTTTTATTCCCAAGTGCCGAACGGGTGAAAAATTTTTTAATGTGAATCCCAACGGAACCTTCTCCCCTTGCGGACTGATAATCACCGGCTATAAAACAAAAGAGAAATTCCTTAATGATTTTTGTAGCAGCAACACATGTGTGTATTGTTACACGAGTCTCCGTGCCAACACGGAAAGGCCGTTTTTTTCCGTCGCTTGGGAACACCTCAAATTTATCTTGGCAAATTAAAATTTAAGGTTCTTCTCCCATTTAGTTGGTAAAAGCCTGGATGATTTTAAGTGAGAAGTACCGAAGATCATGGTAACCATAGGCTTTTCGTTT
>RCNB010002569.1_pt1 | contig 11104 bp, 7 predicted proteins | sample 2041321 | NCBI WGS metagenome assembly RCNB01 (sample SAMN09708232, study PRJNA481090) | Marine sediment metagenome, whole genome shotgun sequencing project.
ACTGAATTTCCACACTGGAAAAAATTAATGGGAAAACTGCGTGCTCCGCGTTCTCTGTGACAAATTTTCTGCCCACTAAAAAAGTGTAAATGTGACCTTTTAATTTAACCTGACAATCATCATGGGTTATTTATAATTCATGTAACGTTACAAATTTTCCGGTTATGCTTTATAATGTATACGTTTCAGCCTTATGACCTCATTTCAAGTGATTTTTAAGATTCAAGAATTCTCGATTAACTATATGGATCATTTTAATTAGTGGTTTCAGGCAGCGCTGGTTGCACCAGCCAGGAGGAGGCAGGTTTTGACAGCGACCTCAATATCTCAGCCGCAATCTGAAAAGCACCGCCGCAAACGGATTCGCTGGATAGATGTAAAAGAGCAATTAACCGGCTATCTCTTTATTTCCCCATCCTTCTTAATCATTACAATATTCGGCTTCTTCCCCATCGGATACGCAATCTATATGAGCACCTTTCGCTGGCGGGTTGTGAAAGGCGATTTTATCGGTTTAGGCAATTATGAAAAAGCCCTCGGGGATTGGATCGGTGCGCTTACCTTCGTAATTGGAATGGCTTTGTTGTTCTTTGCCTACCTGGTATGGAACAGCGGTATGAAATCCCATAGCACCCGCAGTATGGTTCTCAAGCTCCTTGCCGCATTTTTATTAATCGCGGCCGGATTGGCGATCCCCATGGGCTGGAACCGCATGATGGCAAGCGGCGATCCGAGATTTCTGAATTCACTACCCATAACACTCTTCTACGCCTTGGGGACCGTACCTGCCGAACTTGCCCTGGCGATGGGACTTGCATATATTCTCTTCCAAAAGATTCGCGGGCAGGAGTCTTTCCGTATGCTCTACTTCCTACCGTACATCACCCCGGTTGTGGCAGCCGCGGTCGTTTTTCGCTCCATTTTCAGCCCGCGCGAGTCTGCCATGGCAAACACCTTCCTCTCCTGGTTCGGGATTCCAGCTCAGAAGTGGCTTTTTGAGGCACGTCCGATAACAGAGATCCTGTTCGGCATTAAGCTGGAAGGGTTTTTAGCCGGACCCAGTTTGGCCCTGGTCTCGATCATCTTCTTCGGTATATGGACATACGTTGGCTACAACACAGTGATCTTTCTGGCGGGTTTGGGATCTATACCCGGTGATCTCTATGAAGCGGCTGAAATTGACGGCGGAGGGAAATGGCATCTTTTCCGGCACATCACACTACCCTTATTATCACCCGTAACCTTCTACCTGGCATTGATCGCCTTTATCGGCACATTTAAAGCCTTTAACCATATCTATGTCATGCGTGTACCTTCTGCTCTAGGTACAGTAAACACTGCCAGTGTGACAATATTTGACACATTTTACAAAGCCAACCAGTACGGCTATGCGGCATCACAGGCGATTTTGCTCTTTATTATAATATTGACGTTGACACTGGTACAGAACAAGGTCTTTGGGGAGAAGGTGTTCTATGGCTGATGTTACTCAAACCATGGAAAAAGTCTCTGTGAAAGAGTCGCAACCTTTCACTATTAAGATAAATTCAGGCAGGCTACTCTTATATCTCATCCTGATCCTGGGAGCTATAGTCGCCATCCTACCTTTCTTCTGGATGGTCTCAACATCCTTGATGACGCTTGGCGAAACCATTAACCGCCAGTGGCTGCCCAAGGTTCCCCAATTCGAAAATTATTCTGAAGCCTGGACGGAAGCAAATTTCGCCAAGTATTTCCTCAACAGCGTGATCATCACGTTTGTCACCATTGCCGGCTTGCTTACCACCTCCATCCTGTCAGGTTACGCTTTCGGAAGGATCAAGTTCTTCGGCAAGAATGTGCTATTCGCCCTGTTGCTCGCCACGATGATGATCCCAGAATCAGTCACCATGATCCCGAACTTCTTGATGATCCGGGGCGACATCCTCCCCCTGCCGGGCGGCTCCTGGCTAAACACCCTACAGGCATTAACCGTACCTTTCATAGCCAACGCCTTCAGTATCTTCCTGCTGCGCCAGTTTTTCATGAGGATACCGGACGAATTATGGGACGCTGCTCGCATGGATGGCGCCGGACATTTTCGCTTCCTGATTCAGATATGTCTGCCCATCAGCAAAGCCCCCGTCCTCACCGTCATGATCTTCGCCTTTATCGGTTCCTGGAACGCTTTCCTGTGGCCGCTGCTGGTGACCACTAGAGCCGCCTGGCGTCCAATAATGGTCGGTTTATGGACCTTCGTCACAGAAGCAGGTCCGGAGACAAACCTGTTAATGGCAGGCGCTGTAATTACCATCATCCCGATTTTGATATTATACTTCCTCACACAGAAGCAGTTCACGGAAGGGATTGCTACTACTGGCTTGAAAGGATAATCCCTGAAAAAAACTACCGAAGTGTTCAATTAATATCCATAAAGGAGGCTGTCTAATAAAAAAATAAACAATCCCAAATAACCAATCAACTAATTACCCAGTTACTTACACTATATTTTGGAGGAGATAAACAACAATGAACAAAAAAGTATTATCAATAATCCTGGCGGTTTTTGTAATCGCTTCGATGCTCCTTGCGGCATGCCAACCGGCAACGCCCGAGCCAACTAAAGAACCAGAACCCGAAAAGACCGAAGCGGCTGTCGAACCTGAAGCACCCGAGGAAGAAGCGGAACCAGCCGCCCCTGAAGACCCCTTTGCTGATGTGGATCCAAGCGGTCAGGAAGTTATCTACTGGCACCAGCACTCACGCGCTCGCGAAGAAACTTTGATGGAAATCGTTGATGAGTTCAACAACACCAACGAATGGGGCATCACTGTGAATGCTGAGTACCAGGGCGGTTACGGCGACATCTTTAACAAGATGCTGGGCGTCATCAACACAACTGATGCGCCCAATCTTGTAGTAGCTTACCAGAATCAGTCTGCTACATACCAGCTTGGCGAGGGTATGGCGGATATGAACCCGCTGGTGGACAGCGAAAAGTGGGGTCTTGCGGATGAAGATAAGGCAGATTTCTTCCAGGGGTTCTATAACCAGGACGTCTTCACAATCTACGATGGTATGCGCCTAGGTTTCCCACCCAACCGCTCCATGGAAGTTGTTTATTACAACCAGGACTGGCTTACAGAACTAGGATATGATGCACCCCCCAGCACTCCTGAAGAGTTTAAGGAAATGGCCTGTGCGGCAGCCGAGCAGCCCTTTAGCGGGGCTACCACTGAAGGAAGTATGGGCTACGAGCTCAGCGTAGACGCCTCGCGCTTCGCAAGCTGGACATTTGCTCATGGCGGGGACATGTTCGACTACAACACCAGCCAATACTCCTACGACAGCGACGCTGCTGTAGAGGCGATGAATTTCTTGCAGGACCTGTTCAACAGCGGCTGCGCCACCATCGTAGTCGAGCGTTACGGCGACCAGACCGACTTCGGCGCCGGCACACTGCTCTTCACTGTTGGCTCCAGTTCGGGCTTACCATACTATCAGACTGCTGTGGATGAAGGCGCCGGATTCGAGTGGAGCGTAGCAGCACTCCCGCACACCACTCCCGATCCAGTCCAGAACATCTACGGCGCCAGCCTCGGCATCCCCAAGACTACTCCGGAAGGTGAGCTGGGAGCCTGGTTGTTCATCAAGTATTTCACAACCCCCGAGGTGCAGGCTAAGTGGGCTGAAGCCAGCAATTACTTCCCGGTGCGCGAGAGTGTGGCCGAGAATTTGTCGGACTACTTTGATGCGAACCCAGCCTACAAGACCGCTTTCGAAATGCTGCCTTTCGGTCAGTTCGAGCCGCCCGTGCCGGGCTATGACTTCGTACGCGATATAGCTGAAGAGGCCATGGCTGCTATCGCAGACGGTGCAGATGTCGAAACAACCCTGGCTGATCTTAATGAAGAAGCCAATGTCATCCTGGACGAGCAGTTGGTCGCACCCCTACCGACACCGGTTCCCACCGAGCCGCCCGAACCCACACCGGAACCGATCGTCATCGGCACAGAAGACCATCCCATCAAAGTGCTGTTCGTGCCCTCCGTGGACACTAACTTCATGATCGAATCGGGCGACCTGATCGAACAAGGTCTGCACGACGCCACCGACCTATACTATGAGGTCAGCGTGCCCACCTCCTACGCTGCAACAATCGAGGAGATGTGCGCCTCGCCAGATGACACTATCGGTTTCATCCCTGCCATGGGTTATGTGCTCGCCAACCAGTTGTGCGGCGTCGAGCCCGGGCTGGCTTCCGAGCGCTATGGGTGGAACGTTTATTGGACTCAGTTCATTGTCCAGCGCGACAGTGACATCCAAACACTTGAAGATCTCGAGGGTAAAACCTGGGGTATCCCTGATGTGACTTCAACATCAGGCTTCCTCTTCCCATCGGCCCTGTTCGCAGATATGGGCATTACACCCGGCGAACAAGTAGAAACCGGCGGTCATACTCAAGCCGTGAAAGCAGTTTACAACGGCGAGGTGGAATTTGGCACTACCTATTTCTCCGCGCCGCTGCTGCCTGAAGGTGAAGGCAGATGGTCGGTGGATATGCCGCCTGACGTACCTGATGATCTGATTGCGGAATGTGCACCCAATGACGAGGGCAAACTCTACTGCGGCGGTTACCGCGTACTGGATGCTCGCGCGTCCCTGACCGAGGAAGCCCCGGATGTCGTCCAAAAAGTACGCATCCTGGGACTCACTCCCGAGATTCCCAACGACACCATGTCCTTTGCGCCCGAGTTCCCCGAGGAACTTCGTCAACTGATTTTGGACGGCGTCATAGCTTTCATTGGCACAGAAGCTTGTGAACAATCTCTCTGCCATGAAAAATTCTATGATTGGACTGGTACCGGCCCAATTTTCGATGAAAACTTTGACGGCATCCGAATTTTAATGGAAGCTCAGGGTATCACCCTGGAGAACATCGGAGAATAATAAACCAAAACATTATTTCACCAGCCCCGGGCATTGCTGCCCGGGGCTTACTGTTAAATCTCTTTTAAGCAGGCTTTTTGTACATGAGAAAAGCCTTTCTCACCTCAATCTTAGTATCGCTAACTCAAATAACTCTATGTTGGAAATTAAGAACCTTACTAAAGAATATGAAGCCGGTGTCCAGGCTCTGGATAACGTCAGTTTCAGCGTTGAGCAAGGAGAATTTCTGGCTGTAATCGGTTTAAGCGGCTCCGGGAAATCGACTCTGCTGAGGTGCATCAACCGGTTGGTAGAACCAACCGAAGGGCAAATTATTTGGAACGGGGTTGACGTCACAAGCGCAAACCAGAGCGAACTGCGCCTCATTCGCAGGAAGATAGGCATGGTCTTCCAGCATTTCAACCTGGTTGAGCGTTCTCAAGTTATCACAAATGTGCTCGCAGGAAGGCTGGGTTATGTCAACCCTGCCCTGAGTCTGATTAACCGTTTTCCTGAATCCGACACTGAAGCTGCATTGAAACAACTTGAACGTGTAGAAATCGCCGACCAGGCTTATAAACGCGCCGATGAGTTAAGCGGCGGTCAGCAGCAGCGCGTTGGCATTGCGCGCGCTATGGTTCAAGAACCGGAAATGATATTAGCAGACGAACCCGTCGCCAGCCTTGACCCCGTGCTGGCACACTCCATCATGCAGTACCTGGAAAAAATCAACCAGGAGGACGGCGTCACTGTGTTATGCAGTTTGCACTTCTTGGACCTCGTCCATCGTTATGCCGACCGTGCCATCGCACTCAACGAGGGCAAATTGATGTTTGACGGGTCTCCGAAAGCCATCGACGACGAAAAATTTAAAGAAATCTACGGCAAAGAAGCCGAACGAGTCGGTTAAGGGGGAACTATAGTGAAGAAAGCGCCATCGCCAAAAAGAGCATTTATCGTAGGTTTAGTTACTTGTTTATTAATCATTGTCTTCGCATATGGTTTTCAAGTCACTGAAGTAAATTTTGAAGAAACCCGATCAGAAACGCGCCTCACTCAACTTACCCGTATCATCCGGGCTTTAGCACATCCCGATATCATTGAATATGAAAAAAAAGAAGTGTTCATCGAAGCACCGGTATACTTACCCTGTCCGGATGGTGGGATTCCCACTCACGAACCCGATACGAGCGCTGCTTACCTGGAGTTAGACCCATCATGTGCAGGGGCTGGCGAGTTCATCGTGGTAAAAGGGTTTAATTTTTTACCAGACTTGAAGGGTCCCATCAACTTCATCCCACCTAGCGGAGCCTCATTAACAATCGGAAACTTCGCAGCCGATTCTGATGGTGTTTTTGAACAAAGGGTAAAGCTGCCCAATAGACAACCTATTCCAGAAGCCCAGACCATCCGCGTAATTTCCCGTCAAAACATTGGTTTCCCACACATCTCGCCAGTAGCAAAGGCTACCTGGGGAAAGATCATTGAAACGGTTTTCCTGGCTCTACTAGCGACCACTTTCGGCACCCTGATCGCAATTCCATTCAGCTTCCTCGCCGCCCGCAACCTGATGAGCGACGTTAAAAGTCCAATAACCAGTGTCGCACTGACCATCATTGCCTGGCCGCTTGGCATAGTTTTGGGACTCGCTTTTGCCAGGTGGGTTGGGCAGCTGCGAGATATCTTGATTACCAGCACAGTTCTCAATGTACTGGGATTAATTGTCAGCCTGCTCGTGACCTGGTTTGCCGCACGCTGGGCGATCCCTCCTGAAGAAACCGAACAACCGAGTTTACCTGTACGAGCAGCCCGAATTCTTGCCTTGATCATAGCAGCCTTATCCTTTATCCTGGCGGCATATTTACTGGCAAATCTGTTGTTCATTACCGGTGAAGCCTTAATGAACGTCCTGGGACCGTTCGCTTTTATTGGCTATTTCACCGCCCAAATTGGTGAGGTCCTGAGGATGACAACACCCGCTGTGGTTGCCATGGCTGGAGCCGCAGTGTTTGGAAGTGTTTTTGGTAAGTTGGGTCTTGCGCTCACTGAGCGTTATTCCTTGAGCACCATCAGGATCATCAACTTCGTGATAGCGGCTGTAGCCGGGGGGTTGCTCTTCGCCATCATTGGCGCCGGAATCGAATGGCTGTACCAGATCGCCGACCCAATGAAAACCCTATGGATTCCGGCAGCGTTAGGCGCCATCTCAGGAGGCTTGTTATCTCTGCGCTATGATCCTGAAGATCTTGTGCCAATCGGTTCAATTATTTACATGTTCATGCGCACCATTCTCAACGCAGTCCGAGCAATCGAACCCTTGATCTACGTGATTATCTTCGTGGTCTGGGTTGGTATAGGACCATTCGCCGGAGCGCTGGCGCTGGCTCTGCACACTATCGCCGCCCTGACCAAGCTGTACTCCGAGCAAGTCGAGTGCATCGCACCCGGTCCGCTCGAAGCGGTTACTGCGACTGGAGCGAACCGGCTGCAGACCATCGTTTACGCTGTTGTTCCTCAGATCATACCCCCTTATATCTCCTTTACGATGTACCGCTGGGATATCAACGTGCGTATGTCCACCATCATTGGCTTCGCCGGAGGCGGCGGGATTGGCTTCCTGCTGCAGCAGAATATAAGACTGCTCAATTACCGCGGCGCGGCTGTGCAAATGCTGGCTATCGCTCTTGTTGTCGCCACCATGGACTATACCAGCGCTGCGATACGGGAGAAATTTGTCTAATACAGGGACATACTAATTACATTTATAATTAATTGACCCGTAGAAACCCGGCTTTCGAAGATTATATATGCTAGAAACCGGGTTTCTTGGAGGCAACAACCAACATGCCAGATATAACAACCAATATTCTAGGGGACCTGCGCGATCACCGTCTTCCAGATCTAGACTTGGACGGCGTGTTTATATATCCAGATTATAGCGGTAAATCGATCTTGAATATCCCCTCCAGCGTTTGCAACCTGTTGGACGCACCGGGTATCGGCGCCCCTCCTTTAGCACCTGAGATTCTATCCCCTTTAGGTAAGGACTACCGCCGCATCGTCCTGATATTGATGGACGCCCTCGCCCTGCATCGATTGCAGCGTTGGATGGTGGACGGTACGGCGCCCATCTGGTCACGCTTGGCGCAGGATGGGATGCTTGCCGCGCTGACTTCCATCACTCCCAGCACCACCTCCGCAGCCCTGACCAGCTTGTGGACCGGTCTCAGCCCCGCAGAACACGGCATCACCGGTTACGAGATGTGGCTCAAGGAGTACGGGGTGGTTGCCAACACCATCTTGCATACGCCCATCGCTTTTGGAAACGATGTCGGGGGTTTGGAGAAAGCCGGGTTCAACCCCGAAGATTTCCTCCCCGTACCGAAACTCGGTACTCACTTGGCTGCCCACGGTGTATCAACCTACACCTTCCAGCACCGCAGCATCGCCCACTCCGGTCTTTCCAAGATGCTCCTCAAGGATGCGAAGGTACAAGCCTTTAATTCAGCGGCTGATCTGTGGATTAACTTGCGTGAACTGCTTGAAGGTCATATCAACCAACGCCTGTACACCTGGGTATATTGGGGGATGGTGGACCACTTTGGACACTTTTACGGTCCGGACGACGAGCGCACAGTCGCCGAGTTCGCTAATTTCAGCACTGCTTTTGAACGCCAATTCTTATCTCGCTTAAGCCCGGCAGCCCGGGAGGACACCATGATCATCCTGACCGCAGATCATGGTCAGATCAAAACGGATGTCAATCCCAATTATGACCTGCGCAACCATCCCGACCTGCTGCGCCGCCTGCACATTTACCCAACCGGAGAGCATCGCCTGCCGTACTTATACATCCGTCCAGGACAGAGCGAAGCGGTACGAGCATATATAGAAAGGACCTGGTCGGGTCAATTCTCCGTTATGGAAACAAGTCATTTAGTAAAAAGCGGTTTGTTCGGTACTGGTTCCCCTCACCCACACCTTATGGACCGTCTGGGCGATTTGACCCTTATTGCCCACAAGGACGCCTACCTGTGGTGGACGGATAAAGACAACATCCTCATCGGTCGCCACGGCGGGCTGCACCCAGACGAAATGCTGGTTCCGTTCCTGGCAGTAAAGCTTTAGCAGACACTCGCTCTGGCATTATCTCATGTAATCTTTGGGGTCCACCTTGGCACCCTCATACATCATCTCGAAGTGCAGGTGTGGACCGCTGGAATTCCCCGTGTTGCCCACCGCGCCGATCACGTTGGTCTGCCAGACACTCTGCCCGCAGCTTACGTAAATTCCGCTCAGGTGCGCATAAAGGGTCTGCCAGCCGTTGCCGTGGTTGATAACAATCACATTTCCGTAACCCCATTTATTCCACCCCGCGTAGACCACGACTCCGTTATCAGCCGCATATACGGGATCCCCTTCATCGCCATCCAGATCAACTGCAGCGTGATTCGCTCGAGGGTTATAGTCGTAGCCAGAAATGAAGTGGTTGTTCACCGGCCAGATAAACACGCCCACTCCTACCGCCCCGGCTGCAACCGTTTCACAAACTCCCGGCCCGAGGACCGATGCCACGCTGGGATCATCAAGCGGAATAATCGGCGCGCTCCAGCTCACAAACGCGCGCTCACCGCCGGGGATCACGAGCCAGGTGCCGGCCTCAATATTCGGGTTGGACCAATCACCGATCGTTTCTGGTGAGATGTGGTTTCCAGGGTAGTTTATGATATCCTCCGGCGTTACATTAAAGAACTTGGCAACCCCGTTTAACCCGTCTCCCGCCGACCATTTATGATAGGCGCCATCCACCGATAGAATGTTCAACTCCTGGCCAGCGAACAAATTATGTGGGTTATCCCCCAAAACAAACTGGTTGCCCCATAATATCGTTTCGGGCTGCAAGCCAAATTTCTCGGCGATACCAATCAGCGTGTCCCCTTCCTTTACTGTATACGTCAGTACTTCGTGGCGCGGTCGTGAAGGGACATCGGTATGCAAACGCGCTCTGCGTGTTATCGGTGACTCGGATAATTGTTCGGGTTGTAATGGCGCTGGACTGGAAACCCCCGCAGTAGGTGTTGGGGATGATAAAGGTGCAGCAAAAGCCGAATCCTCAGGTAAATTCAAGATTTGGGCTCTGGTATAGAACTCACGCATTCCCCATGCCACAAGGAGAATCAACATCACCAGCAAAGCATGTGTGCCTAAACGAAGGGCTTTCTCTGATAGCCCGGCCCGCGAGACCGACTCCCAATTCAAGGATATTCGATTTTTTTTACCTTCGGATTCACTCTCTTGTGCGAGGGACCCTTCCCCGTTATCACCTTCATACATTTGCCGAAACTCCGAGGGCATGATATCAAACCCCCTGCAGTTCGTCAAATTAAGGCCCTGTTAAGGTTTCGTTCACCTGTTGAGCTGCTGTCCTAGGATCAGATTGCTGTTTTAACACATCCACCGTTGCCATCTGGAGTGGGGATCCCAGGCTTGTCAGTATATCCACCGGGGGCAGAATGCGAGCTGAGAGCACTATATCTTCGATCAAGGCGCGAACGGATTCTTCAGACCAACCTTCCAGGGCACTGGATCTTGTGGGTAAAAAACCGGCAGCCTGTGACCACTCCCCTAAGAAATCGCCCTCAGTCAGGAATTCAGCCAGATCTATGCTTAACTCCTGGCGTTCGGGCTGGTGGGTTGGAATTGCCCATACCCAACCTGTAGCTATGGTATACGGCGTTCCTTCAGGAGTTGGAACCTGCGCAGCGGCGCTCTCAGCCGGGGGTTCACCAAGGTAGCGTGAAGCCCAGGTCACAGCGATGTCAGCACGTTTATCCAAAAAAGCTTCCCAGACCTGTTCGTCGTCCTGGTATTGGGTAAGCCAGTATGGCATAACTCCAGTTTGCTCCGCATCCTGGTAAAAGGTCAACACCTCGGTAAGAACATCCTCGTCCAAAAAAGGCCGGCCCTGTTCGTCGCGCACAGCCCCATTATTTGCCTGGTACTGCATCAATGTAAAAAGAGCCAGGGGGTCAGCCGCTGAAAAAACCAGAGGTGCCGTGTTATTAAGAACCGCATTCCAGTCAAGGGGCGCTGCGGTAACTACATCCGGACGATATACCAGCGCCAGTGCATCCCCGGCAAAGGGCAGCCCGTAAGTTCTTTCCTGGATTTGAGCGAGCTGGCGGGCGTAGTCATA
>RCNB010002571.1_pt1 | contig 11102 bp, 12 predicted proteins | sample 2041321 | NCBI WGS metagenome assembly RCNB01 (sample SAMN09708232, study PRJNA481090) | Marine sediment metagenome, whole genome shotgun sequencing project.
GATCCCGGAATATTCAGATTACAATTCTATCAATTCTGTTATTTATGCAACGGATTATAATGAAGAAGATATTCCAACCCTGAAGAAACTCATACGTTTTACCTATTTCAATTCTCCAAAAATTACTGCTATACATATCAGTGATAATGTTGATTTTGACTTAAGAATTAAAAATGCAGGGTTTCAGAAAATGCTTGAATCGAAAGTAGAATATGAAAACATAGAAGTAAAGGCATTGGTAGAAAATAGAGGAGATGATTTGGTCAGTCTGATCAACAGTTATGCAGCACGCACTAATGCAGACCTGATTGTTGTCTTAAAAGAAAACAAAAGCTTTCTGGATAGAATTTTTAACCCGAGTGCATCAGAAAAGATAATGGAGAAGGCTAACAGACCTGTACTTGTCTATCATGTTTAAATGTTAATAGTGCTATGGATATTATTCTTACTATATATATATTTTTAATTGTATTGTTCATGACCCTAATATTCTCTCTGGTACTGAGGAATATAGGCCCCTGGAACAATCCCATGTTGTTTTTTATAGTGCTTTTTCTGACTGTCTGGTCAATATCTCTCTGGACGGGCAGTATATCAGAAGCGAATGGATCACGCCCTTATATATATATTACGGGCATAACCCTGTTGGTCGCTATGATCCTGGCTGCCACCAGAACCACCTTACAACAGCACCCAAAGATAAGAATGCTCAGAGATAACAAGCCGGTTAAAGCAGAAACTCAACCGGAGGACAGGGTTTCCGGAAATTTACCCAATATTTTCTTCTGGATATTATTGATTATTGAGTCGTTACTGATACTCACAGCTTATGTTTTGGAAAACATGGGAATAGCATTCTAATTTTTAATGATATAAAACAAAAAATATGATTTCTAAAAAGATTGTAGTACAGGCTATTATTGAAAAAGTTGAGAAAGAACATACTGATGTAGAGATTAGAACCAACCTGGTTGAAGGCTTCAACCAACCAGAAAAGATTATCATTAAAGGTAAGCAAGATAAGGGTTATACTCCTGACGTTTTGCTCCGGGGTAATAATTCCACCAATATCTACGAAGTGGAATTAGATCAGGAATACAAACTTGATAAATGGCGGCTCTTTTCCCTGTTTTCAAAGAAACAAAAAGGAAGTTTTAACATTGTTGCTCCGGAAGATAATATCCCTCTGGTAAGAAAAGCGTTGAATGAGAATCAGATTAACGCCAGGATCATTTACTTTTCCTAACATTGAACTTATTATTTATCTATTTTCCCATTCCTCTGGCAAAGAAGTCCTTCACAGCTGGGGGAGAGGACTCAAGGGCACTTTCGGGTGTTCCCTGGAATATGGAGGATCCATTCTCCAGGAATACGATCCGGTCGGCCATCCTAAGTGTGCTGGGGACTTCATGAGTGACCATTATTACGGTCATACCGATCTGCTTCTTTAGATCCATGATTAAATTGTCGAGTTGAGACATGGTAACCGGATCAAGTCCAGCTCCTGGTTCGTCGCACAAGAGCAGGGGAGGATCCATTACAATGGCTCTGGCAAGTGCGGCTCTTTTTAACATTCCGCCACTTAATTGAGGCGGGTATTTATCATAGGCATCCTCCAGGCTTACAAGCTGTAACTTCATCCTTACAATATATTCGATTAATTCTCCCGGAAGATCACTGTGTTGGTCCAGTGGAAGCCCGATGTTTTCTCCAACCGTCATTGAATTTAGTAAAGCCCCCTCCTGGTATAGTACCCCTAATTTCCGGTAAAAATCTTTCTCTTCTGACTCCTCAAGTTCTGAAGGATTTTTACCAAATACTGTAACCGAATTATCCCTTGTTGTGTAAATACCCAGCAGATGTTTTAACACTGTAGTTTTACCAGATCCACTGCTGCCCAGAATAGCGGTTATCTCCCCTGTCCTTGCCTTAAAGCTGACATCTGACAGGATCACCTTCTCGTCCATAATGGAGCTTAATCCATTTACTTCAACAATAATATCCATTCGAATTTGTCTATAGGTTCCCGCGTTTTTTTTACTAATAAATAAGTAAACCAATGATGCTATCGGCCAGGATCACGAGTGAGATTGAAACAACTACGGCATTGGTGGTAACTTTTCCTACTTCCGAAGGCCCTTTTTTAGATTGGAAACCGAAGTAACTACCGGTAATAACGATCAGATAAGAAAATACCAGGCTTTTAATCACACCATATATGACATCTTTCAGGTGAAGCGACTCTTCCATTCTGTGTAGAAAGACAAGGGGTGAAATGTCAAGGTAAGCCATGCCAATGAGCATACCTCCCAGGATACCCATAGTATCTGCAAGAATGGTAAGCAAAGGCATAGTGAGAATCCCGCCATGCATTTTAGGTACAACAACAAACCTTACAGGATTCAAACCCATGGTTTTCAGAGCATCTGTTTCTGAAGTGACTTTCATGGTTGCCAGTTCTGCTGCAATCGAGGATCCACTTCTGCCTGCAACCATAATGGCCGTAATTAGCGGGCCCATTTCACTCATCATAGCTATTACGGTTAGGTCTACTATGTAGATATTGGCACCAAAAGTCCTCAATTGAGCAGCAGACTGCAGGGCAAGGACCAGTCCGATGATGAAGGCCATGGCAGCCACTATCAGAGCTGCATTCACTCCCATGAGGACTGCCTGGTTCACTACTTCTCCTTTCCTGTGGGTATGCTTTTTAAAAAGGTCAACGACCGACCAGTAGGTGACCTCCGCAGCAATCTGCAAATAACTATATATATATTCTCTGAAGACAAAAGAGGTTCTTCGGCCTATTTGCTCGAAAAATCCAGTTCTACTTCTGGTTCTTTCCCCTGGGATCAGTTTGCCTGTGAACAATGCGAGCTGCCGTCTTATATTAGAATTACCTCCCTCTATATGGACCTCTATATTCTTCTTTATCAGGTTATCCCGGATGTAGAGAATAGCAGAGATCCCACTGCTGTCCGCCTCTTCAAGATCATCAAGATTAATGGTTAGAACCCTGAAGTTGTAATCACTAATCTTACGATCATAATACTGGAGCAGACCCTTAACGGATTCAAAAGTTAAGGGACCACTGATAAACAGCGTTTCTTCCTCGATTTTGTAACTGAAAGCTGTATTTTCTCGGCTTTGCACTTTTGGTTATTTTAAATAGACAGTCAATTATTCATACTCCCTCTCAATCCTTGATCGCTGTGCATCAATCATGAGGGTAAAAGCCTGTAATTCTGATAGAAGTATATTACTTACAGCATTAGCAAACAGGTTCAGATCTTTGCCAGATACTGTTACGGTTCTGTCTGCCTCATGGTGCAATAACATCTGATTGTTCAGATTATTAATGATCCTGAATTCAATGTTCAAATGAGCCGAAAATGCATCCTTGCTCTCAATGACCTCCAATTGATGTATAGAAGTGGCAAAGTGATAGTCAGGAATAGCACGACTGTATCTGGTTGAAACGCTTTCGAAAATGCCGGAACTTTCCATGTAATTTTTAATTAACTCCATGATGGCCACTGATGGTCTTACAGCCCACTGGTGATATTTATAAAACGAAATTTCATGTGAGCCATAGCGATTTACGATCTGCTTGCTCTCAAATACAGGATTGATTTCAATCTGCTCGATTTCGCAACTGCCTCGTATTGTTTCGAACGCATTGCTATTCTGGTCCACCTGATCGTTTTGTATACCAATGATGTAGTATTTCTTGCTAACAGATTGCTCTGAAAAACAACAGGTTAATGACAGTAGCAATGCAATGGTTAAACTTGGAATTACACGCATTAGAATACGAATTAATTTTTCTTTAGTCTTCTGTCCGGAATGTTTTTATCATCTGATCCCCTAACAAGTATGGATGGGTCCAAATTGATCTTGTTGGAGGTCTGTTCCAGGTTTGAGAGGGTCACCCTTAGAAGATGTATGCTTTCATTGAATTCCTGGCTGTTCAGATCGAGTTCCTGGTCGATCTTGTTGAGAAGCAAACGGGTCTGGTCGGCAGCAGCTGCCAAATTCTGAATAAGTTCTTGCAAATTTGTTTCTTTAAGTTGTTGAGAAATCATATGTGCATTCCCCAGGATTCGTTGGATCGTATCACCTTGGATAACATTATTGATGGTTTTGATCGCCTCATAGAGTGTCTGACTTGATGTATCCAGTCTGCCAGCGATTTGTTGGCTTGTTTTTATAGTCTCCCGGATCTCGGAACGATTTTCGTCAATAAGTGTGTCAATAAGCTGAATGGTGGAATTGAACTGACTGGCAAGCAAATTGATATTTTCTGCTGCGTTTGTGTACTTGTTCAGATTATCTGGTGCTGTGAAGATTTGCAGATTGTTGATCACCTTTTCCGCTTTCTCAGCAATGATATTGGCTTTGCCTGTGATCTCTTCAGTCGTTGATGATCCTGCATTAATATAATCTCCTATTTCAAGGAAACTGGCCTGGTTGCTCCCTCCCCGGATTTCAATGGCCTTTAGTCCGGTAATCCCCATGCTTAGGATATCGGCCCGGGTGTCTTTTTTAATAGGAGTTCCTGGCTCCACGGCCAGTTCAACAATTATGGAATTGATGTCTTGTGGATTAATTAAAATGTCTGATATTGTGCCGATCCTGATCCCTAGGTATTCCACAGGGCTTCCCACTTCCAGTCCACTTACAGAAACATTCTGGTAGGCAATATAATAGGTGTCTGTTTTTTCAAGCCATTTATTAGCTGCAAAAAATAAAATCAATGAAATTAATATTGCATTTGTGAAGAAAATAAACACTCCCAATCTTATTCTCTGTGATTTCTTTTTCATATACTATTTCTATTTCAGCCATGAAACAAACACAATATACTCCTGCTCTAGTTCTTTTGAAAGGTTCTTCACCATGCTTTCTTTCCCATAATAATGTGCTTTCTATAAATGTACGCAATTCTGATACCAAATGATTAATTCTATTCATATCCCATCCAGATACATCATGACAAACGTTTTTTTACTAAGAAGGAGCAAAGGCGGTGCCGTTAAAAAGTGCATTTTCGAAATAATATTACATATAGCACATATACAGTCATTTGCAGATGTTCGATTGTATTGATAATGGGAGATGTTTTAAATGAATCGGCGTGGATAAAATAAGCAAAGGTGTGGGTATTTCGCCACACCTTTGGCTATTGTCTATCATGATTACTTTCTATTTTATTTGTTTTGTTGTTTTACTTTGGTTAACTTTTTCTGAAATATTCCATATATGCTACCCAAGTATTTTTTGTGGCTTATGCTACTTTTTTTTGCGGCCTGCAGGGGTGAAAGGAAGGAGCATCAATCAGCTCCGGCACTGGATAAAGTGAGCTTCACCACCGTTGAAAATGGGCGATTTAACTTCAAATTTCTGTTACCTGATAATTGGACAACGGTGGATAGCAGCTCCAATGGTGATGGGTTTTTTATTCAAACCGGAAACCGGGAGGTACAGATTCAGGTATATGGACAGTATATGATCCCGGACCTACCCGTTAGTCAATGTGTCTCAACTGATATATTCGTTTTTGTCGACGGGGATACCGGGACTATTTGTTATCTAAATGATATGGAGTATTATATCAGAAGAAGTAATGAAACAGTTGAGCTCACATTGCATGTAAAGGCAAGCCAGGATTGGATGTCCACCCATCAGGTCGAAATTAAAACTATGGCTCAGAGTATAGATTTTATTCTGCCCACTCCTTAGAGTTGCTATTTGACCAGGTACTTTGGGGTGTGTAAAAAAGCCACAACCTATCACCAATGCTCCCCAATGCAGAATGTATTTTGTACGACCAGAATATTATTTATTCCTCACTTGCTTGTTTATAAAATTCTGATTAATAGTGATTCCATTTAGTTTTTGCGTGAGTCACAGTCCTCTTCCTTTATATCTATCTTTCTTCATAACCTTAGTGGCACACAGATTGGGTCATATCTTATATGAAAACAATAATCGCACTTATTAGCAATCCCAAAGAATCAAGGCTATTTATTGAGCATGCTGTAAGTATGGCCAGAAAATTCAATTCAATACTGCATTTGCTTTATGTGGAAAACCCCAGCACATATCCCCTGGGTGCAGCAAATCTTTCAGGACAGGCATATGAGCAAACCCAATTGGGTTTGGTAAACCGTGCCAAGCAGGCGAAGGAGCAACTCACCAAATATGTTGAAGGGCTAATGAAACAGGTACCGGTTAAGGTTCCCGTTGACGTATCTGCGGATATTGGGAAAGAATCTGTCATTTTGAACCGTATGGCAAAAGATCCAAATGCATATATGGTCTTCCTGGAGAACCAGGAATCGGGAAGTGCCTGGTTTAGAAATGAAAATGCCAGAAGTATTGCCCTGTCTGTATCCTGTCCGGTGTGGGTGTTTCCCAGATCATTTAGCTTTGGATCCTTTGACCGCATTGTATATGTTACGGATTACAATAAGGAAGATATAAGCGTTCTAAAAAGTCTTATCAGAACCATGCATCCTTTTGAACCTCAGATTGTTGCACTTCATATTACGGATGACTTAGATTTTGATTCAAAAGTGAAGCAGAAAGGTTTCCTTAAAATGGTAAAGGATCAGACTTCCTATGATCGGATCCATGTTGAAACGCTGATCGGAAAGGAAGGTGAGAATATGGCCAGCATCATTCATAACTATTGCGAAGTTGTTGGTGCTGATTTGATTGTATTGCTAAAGGAGAATGGAGGTTTTTTGCAAAAGCTATTTACAAAAAGTCCTGCCGAAAAAATCCTGAGCCACGTTGAATTACCTGTACTGATTTATAGTATATAAAAAACACTTAAAGCAATTCATATGAGTAAGAAATCAAAAGCGATCAATAAAAAGTTTGTTGTACAGGCGATTATTGAAAAGATAGAACAGGAGAATGAAAATGCTGATATAAAAACCGGGCTTATTGATGGCTATGAGTTTCCAGGGAAGATTATTTTTAAAGGACAGCATGACAAAGGATATTGTCCGGATGTTTTATCTCGCGAGGCGAAAAAGACTGAACTATATGAAATCGAGTTGGCTCCGGAACCCAATTTGGAGAAATGGAGGATTTTCTCGCTCTTTTCAAAAAAAGAGCACGGATCACTGCATCTGGTTATTCCCGAAGTCCATTTACCTTTTTTCAGAAAGCAGCTCTCTGCCAACAATATCCATGCGAAGCTCATTTACTTTTAAGGGCGGAGCCATCTATTAAGGTCAGAGATTATTTTTCTATCTTTACCTAAGCGATGGATATACAGCCTGTTGAATATCAAAAAATTCTACGTTCCCTACCCGGTACTTGTATCATTGTCTTTGACGAAAAACTGAATGTATTACAGCAATTCGATCAGGATCGAATACTGGAAAAATTGTTTCCTGAGAGTAGTCAAATTCATAATTTGACCTTCATTCCAGATACCGATCTCAAATCAACCATCGTTCAGGCGTGTGAAGAAGCTTTCAATGGAGTCTCCGGAATTACCAACATGGATCTTTCTGGCGGTAATATCAGCATTCAGGCTGTAAAGCTGAAGCATTCAACGGGCAGAAAAAACGGTTCATTGGTGTTGCATTTTAGTGAAGTACCCAGGGAGGGATATGGAAAGGAGTTAATCAGAGGGAAGGAAGAAGCTGAAGAAACCAGCCTGATAAAAAGCAGGTTTATGGCCAGAATAAGCCATGAAATCAGAACCCCCTTAAATGCGATCATAGGTTTTATTGAGCAACTTCAAAAAACAAAATTAGATAGCAGGCAAAAGAACTTTACAGATATTATTGACAAATCCTCAGCATATCTGCTTGACCTGGTCAATGAAATTCTTTCTTTCTCAAGACTCGAATCTGGCGCAATAAAGCTGGATGAAGTGGATTTCAATCTTGAAAGCTTGTTCGATGAGATTTATGACACCGTAAAAGTAAGGGCCGAAGATAAAGGGATAAACCTCAGGTATGTATTTGATGAAAGCCTGAAAATAGTCTGCCATGGTGATGCCTTCAGACTCAAACAGGTGGTTATGAATCTAATGAGTAACGGGATCAAGTTTACTGAATTCGGCTATGTAGAAATGAATGTCAGTTTGATTCAGCAAAAAGATGAGCTGCTTTGGATCCGGATAAAAGTATCCGATACAGGTATGGGCATTGAAAAGCACAAGCTGAAGGAGATATTTGAAGAATATAAACAGGCTAGCTCCGGCATTGCGCGAAAACATGGAGGAACGGGTTTGGGTTTAACCATCAGCAAGAGGTTGACCGGCGTGATGAATGGAAAAATCTGGGTGGAAAGTAAGGCAGGAGAAGGCTCTTCTTTTTTTGTAGAGGTCCCTTTGAAAAAGAGTGAAAAGGAGTTCCTGATAAAAGATATTCTACAGATCAATTCTGAAGAACTGGCAGGTATCCCTGTACTGCTTGTGGACGATGATGCCATGAACAGGGCCCTTGGACAAATAATCCTGGAAAGCTTCAACATGGAAGTTACCATTGCGGGTGACGGTCATGAGGCCATGGAAGTATATGGGAAAGCCCAGTATGATGTGGTATTACTTGATATACATATGCCAGAGGTAAGTGGACTGGATGTGGCAGATTTCATCAGAAATAAGGAAAATGACACCAAAGTAAAGATCATCGCAGTTACTGCTGATATGATCCAGGAGGATATTAATTTATATGCCGGGAGCCACATCGATGATGTGTTAATTAAACCCTTTAAGGAGATCAATCTTTATAACAAGATATGTAAAGCGCTGGACCTGGATTCTAAACTTATACTAAAAGAGAGCATTATACTCACAGATAGCAAAGATCCTGAATTACTTCTTTACGATCTTAGCGAATTAAAATCAGTTACACGAGGGAATCAGGGATTCTTTAATGAGATGATAGATACTTTCATTTCAAACTCAAAAGAAGGAGTAAGGCAGATCCGGGATTATTTTGAGGAGGAAAACTGGACAGAAATGCAGGAAACAGCTCATCGATTGATTCCTTCTTTCAAGCATCTGGGAATAAAAATGGTGGTGTCTGACCTTATTGAGATTAAAGGTGGGCCCTCTGTGCAACTTGATCGAGATCGTTTAGAAACCCTGGTCTCCAATATCGAGGAGATTACCAATCTGGTTATTTCAAATCTGGAGGGGGATAGAGAGCCAGATATTACCTCTTCTCCGGGCTAAATATAGCTCCTGTTTTTATTGATTTTCTTCCAGCTCTTTCTCCTTCACTATTGTCTGTTTGTTGCTCATGGCTTTATGTTCTCGGTTTCCTTTGCTTCCCTTGAGACGATTCTCAAGTTTTTGAAGCGCTCATTTTCTTATTGCAGAGCCAATGATCGCATTCAATGGCTATTTCAGCAATTTTATAGTCGCCAGATAATTGCAGAAGGCTGGCATAGTCTGTTACGCTCAGCCCTCCGTATTTCTTCAGGTACTTTTCGATGATTCTGGATAGTTGTTGATCAACCCATTGGCTATTGGCCAGGTTCCAGAGTATGAGGGCGCCACCTACCAGAATAAGCACCTTGATCCAGGTGTCCACTTTTTCTGATTCGGAAGTGGTAAACCCCACCCCTGTGAATGCACTACGTGCCTGAAATTTTGATGATTCTCTGGATAAACCCGTATGCGTTAGAGCAATCGCAGCTACTCGAGTAATCAGAATTGAAAAGACCAGGATGAGTATCACTGTAATAATAGCGGCCATGAGAAAACTATCAGTTCATTTAAGATTACACCAGAGTGTATGTGAAATTCATGCCAAAATCCCGGATGAATCTAAAACCCCTTTATTTATACCTGTTTCGTGAATTAAGATGAAGTTGAAGCAGGTAATAATTTGACAATTGTTGAGGAGAAATATCCCATCTGAGGTTGAGGTTCCACATATACTATCCGGAATTATTACCTATTTTTATACAAATCCTTAAATGAAATGCATCGAATCCTTGTCATTGACGATGATACCTATATCTGCAAACTTGTTGAGAATTACTTGAATAAAAATGGCTTTAAAGCAGAATCCGCTTTTACGGGATTATCAGCCATAAAAAAAATGAATGAAAATGAGTTTGATCTGATTCTCTCCGATTATCGCCTACCCGATCGGAATGGTTTAGACATGCTGAATCATATAAAGAACAAAAGCGACACCATCCCTGTGATCATAATGACTGCTTATGAAGATATGGGAACCGCCATTAAATTGATTAAAGCAGGAGCTTATGATTACATCACCAAACCACTGATCCCAGAAGAGGTAGTGGGGCTCATCAATGAGGCTTTGGATAATTCACAGGATATCGAGCCTCCCTTCTCTTTCGAAAAGGAATTTATCCGTGGCAAGAGTAAAGTATTTAGTGATATTCTAGAGCACATTCGCATCGTTTCTCCGGTAAATATGTCCGTTATTATTGAAGGGGAAACAGGCTCGGGAAAGGAATTTGTAGCCCGGTCTATTCATTATAACAGTGCCAGAAAAGACGGGCCATTTATTGCCATCGATTGTGGCGCTTTGCCAAAAGGTCTTGTAAATAGTGAGTTGTTTGGACATATCAAGGGATCTTTTACAGGGGCGATTTATGATAAAAAGGGTCTGTTTGAACAGGCCAATGGAGGGACGCTCTTTTTAGATGAATTATCCAACCTTGATGCATAGAACCAGATGAAACTGCTTCGGGTCCTTCAGGAGAAGACTGTTACCAGGATAGGGGACACAAAAGCTTTGAAGGTGGATATCAGGCTTATCGTGGCATCAAATGAAGATCTGATGGCGGAAATGGGTAATGGGAAGATCAGAGAGGATCTCTACCACCGCCTGAATGAATTCAAAATTGTTGTCCCACCCTTAAGAGAAAGGGAAAAGGATGTGCTGGTGTTTGCAAATGCATTCTTACTCAGGGCCGCCAAACGTTTTAAGAAGCAGGTGAACGGGTATTCCGATGAGATAAGGGCTGTCTTATTGAATTACGATTGGCCCGGGAACATCAGAGAACTAAAAAATGTGATTACCCGGGCTGTGCTCTTATCAAAAACGCCTGAGATTACCATGAATGAAATTCCGGAAGAGATTAAA
>RCNB010002573.1_pt1 | contig 11101 bp, 12 predicted proteins | sample 2041321 | NCBI WGS metagenome assembly RCNB01 (sample SAMN09708232, study PRJNA481090) | Marine sediment metagenome, whole genome shotgun sequencing project.
TGGTTTTGGTTTCCAGTTTTTGGCTGGGGGTTAGGGTTAACCATTCAAGCTTTTAGAGTATTTGTAAATGATGGAGCTTTTGGCAGAGGCTGGGAAAAGCGTAAGATTGAGCAATTTATGCAAGATGAAGAAAATAAACATTGGAATTAAATAACTAGAAATTATGAAAAGACTATCAAATTCTGAAATTGACAGTAAATATATAAGAGCCCGCAAAAGATTAGACGAACTTAAAGGCTTTTATTACAGCCTAATATCATACTGCTTAGTCATCCCTTTTTTAATATTTATAAATTATAAAACCTCATGGGGCTTTCAATGGTTTTGGTTTCCTTTAGGCGGCTGGGGCATAGGATTAGGCATACAAGCGTATCACGTGTTTATTAACAATGGTGTTTTAGGACGCCAATGGGAAGAGCGTAAACTACAAGAGTTTATAAACGAAGAAGAAAAAGAACGTTGGAATTAAATTAAGAAACTATGGAACATTTAGATTATAATAATAAATCAAATAAGTATCACAATGAAAGTACTTATTTAAGAGCTCAAAAAAGGCTTAAAGAAATTAAAGGTTTTTATTGGCATGCCTTCTGGTATGCAGCGGTAAACATTTTTATTTTTATCATGATAGTTTCAAACTCAGATGGTAATATCTGGCATTTTGGTACATTTTCCACACCTGTGTTTTGGGGTCTAGGTTTAGGTTTTCATGCATTAGCAGTGTTTGGTAAAAATCTTTTTTTTAGTAAATCTTGGGAAGATAGAAAAATGAAAGAGTACATGGATAAAGAAGAAAGAAAAAAGCAATAGTATAATTTGGGCGTTACCCAAATAAAATTGGGTGCTTTCCTTAATAAATGATAGCTAGCATCAATCACAAACGCAAAACAACTATTAGAAAATGAACGTAATAATTATAGAAGACGAAAAACCATCTGCAAGACGTTTACATCGTATGCTTCAAAAACTAGGTTTAGAATCAAAAACCATGTTGCACTCTGTTGAAGAATCTATTGAATGGTTTCAAAACAATGAACATCCAGACCTTATTTTTTTAGATATTCAATTAAGTGATGGTTTATCGTTTGAAATTTTTGAGGCTATTAAAATAAATTCAGCCGTAATATTTACAACTGCATATGATGAGTATGCGCTTCAGGCGTTTAAATTGAATAGTATAGACTATTTATTAAAACCCATTGATGATGATGACTTGGAAAAGGCAGTTACAAAATATACCGAACGCACATCAAAACATAAGCCAGTTACTTTAGATTTTAATGATATAAAAAAATTACTTATTAATCCAATTGAGCGTGAGTATAAAAAGCGTTTTTCAGTAAAAGTGGGTCAGCATCTTAAGTTAATCAACATTGAAGATATTGAGTGCTTTTATAGTGAAAATAAAGGAACATATGTATTTACTCGTAAAGGACGAAATTATCTACTGGACACTACTTTGGATAGCCTTGAAGACGAGTTGGAGCCACATACTTTTTTCCGGATTAACCGAAAATTCTTTATAAACATAAACGCTATAAAAGATATGGTAAGTTACACCAACTCGAGATTGCAAATAAAATTAAACACTTACAAAGAGCAAGAGGTTATTGTTGCTCGGGAGCGAGTTAAAGATTTTAAATCTTGGCTGGAATAAACTAGCCTTTGTTTTTCTTCAGCTCGCAAATAAGTGAACCTAAACCAATACTTTTACCAATATGTTTCGGGTCTTTTTCGCTTAAAGCTATCTCAATCAGTAAGATATTTTGAGGCTCAATAAATTTATTTTCAATATGTTCCTCTTTTTTTATGAGATGTACAACTAGTTTTAGTGGTGTTTCTTCAATTTTTTTGTATACTATAAAATTTAAAGGATCAAATTCCTTTACTATTTGATTATAAAAAGCTACATGGTCATTCAAATTTATTTTTGCATATAGTTCAGGGTGATATACATCTTTAATAAACTTTTTAGAGAACTGTCGATTCCAGTGTTATGAGCTTTTATATACTTATTAAGTATATTCTTTTGCTCTTTGTTTTGAGAAAATACGGTTAGCGAAATAAAAACACAGATAGCACTTAATAAAATTGTTTTCATGTTTAAAGTTTTACCCAAAGACGAGAATATTTTATTAATGTTGCAAATATTCTAGGTTTACCAGTGCTATATACTAAGTTTATTGACTTGCAATTAGTGTTTTGCTTAAAAAACAGAACTCAAAAATTATTTTTCTTTTTTAAGATCATCTAGTTTTTGTTGCGAATAGGAATTCCCTCCACCAGTACTCATGGCTTTAGCATAAGCCTCAATCGCTTTCTCGTTTTCATTTACAGATGCATAATAATCACCAAGCGAATCATAAACATTTGTACTATGAGGGAAATTTTCAACATTCATATTAAAAAAGGCCAATGCTTTTTCATTTTTTTGTTGTCCCATAAAGCCATATCCAAGTTGGTTGATAAAGGCTTCGTCTGGGAATTGTTTATAACCAAATTTTTCTGAAGTCTTGCTATAATGCTCTTTAATTGAAGTTAAAATGGATTCTAATGACGATTCTTCATTAAAAATTATTGGCATTATGTCATTCACGTTATACCAAGAAAACAAAAATCGAAAGGCATCATATTCAGCAATTAGTGGTACGCTACCATGGTCATCATCATTATAATATTTATAATCAAAATTTAAACCAGATGATGATTGTGGAGCTACTTGTTTTGAAAACTCAAGAATGGCTCTTATATGTTGTGTATTTCGGGTAGTGTCTTGAGATACAGTATTAATATCCATTTCTGGAGACATCGTATTTGCAATACCCACAAAAAGAGATTTGTTACTTAACTTTTTCGAATTTAAACTAGTCTTTGCTTTGTTTAGTACAGCTTGATTATCCCACCATAAACTGGGGTCAAGAGCAATGTAATTGCTAAATAACTGGGGGCGTTCTAACAATGTATTTATTGTTGTTAAACCGCCCAACGAATGTCCAATATATGTACGATATTTTGTTGTAGGATAATTAGCATCAATATATGGAATAAGTTCTTTTTCGATAAAATCCATAAATTTTTCGCCGCCACCCGAAGCATTTGGACCAGAGTCGCCCTCAATCTGAGTTGGTGTAAGGTCACGTGTTCTAAAAGTATTAGGAATACCAACCACAATCATTTTTGGCACAACAGTATTCCCATTGGTAGTACTTAGTTGACGTGTCATACCAACGACAGATGTAAAATGTCCATCGCCATCTAATAAGTAAATGACGGGATATTTAGTGTCAGAATTCGTTGCCGTAGTTGGTACATGAACCCAAATTCTGCGATTTTCATTAAGAATATTTGATTGAACGCTATCTAAAGTTCCAATGTTTATTTTGCCATTATCTATATCTTGGGCATTAATATTTGTAAAACAAAAAGTTGTTAATGTAATGAGTAAGATTGTCAAATAATTTTTCATGCTTTAAAGGTCTTTTTGTATGTTCATTAATTTATTTGAGAAAGTTTTTATTTTTGCGTTGGTCTTAACTCCAATTTTAATATCGCCCTGGTTTTTATTCTTTTTGAGTAAATTTAATTGTTCATGAGCCATTTTAATCAGTTCATTGTCCCAGGCATGATTTTGGGTAACGTTAAGATAAACAAGAGTATTCCATAGTCCATTTGCAGAATTTGTTTCACCAAGTGATTGTAACATTTCACGAATTACAGCTGGATTATCAGCCTCTTCTTCAATTAACTGTTCTGTTGCTAATATTCGTGTATTCCTATCTGCATTGTCTATGCCTTCGGAAACTAATTGATTTATACTTGGTCTTAATGGAATTGACTCTAAATCTTCAGACCAAGTTTCAATAGTGGTATCAATATCTTTAACTAGTCCAGTATCTTTCAAAAGTTTTAAATAATTTAATGCACTTTGTGGGTCTGTTGTTTCCACTGCTTTAAGGATAAGACCTGATCTCAGCTTTTCTTTTTCTAATTTGATATTGTAGTAACCACCAATAGAGGCTCCAATTCCTGTTCCAACCAGACCGATCATTGCAACAAGAACGGTTCCAACGATTGGGTTAATGCTAAATGCTTTTCTTTTATTGTCTATTTCCATTTCGATGGTGTTTTGAGTTTAAACTATAATGATTCCCCAATATTTATGACACTTTCTACTAATACGTCAAAATCTTCATTAGTAACACGATGGCTAGAAATAGCACATCGAATACAATACTTATCGTTAAGCGTTGTGTAACCTGGAAGTGCTATGGCACGTTCTTCCAACTGTAGTTTTATTTCTTTGTTAATTACATTTAACTCATCTAATGATTTATTCCCTGGATTGTATCTAAAGCAAACAATATCCATTCCAATTGGAGCTAAAAGTTCAAGATTTGTATTACTATTTATAAGCCCTCCTAAATAATGGGCTTGGTCTACATTTCTGCTTATCATTCTACCAAAACGCTCGCTGCCATGCTCTTTTAGCGACATCCATACTTTTAATGCCCTAAAACGTCTTGAAAGCTGTAATCCAAACTCACTAAACCAATCATCTCCAGATGCGAGGCCTCTTGTGTTTTTCGCCAGATATTCTGGAATCAAAGAAAATGTGTTTTTGTGTTCAATATTATCTTTAACTATCACACAGCCAGCCTCAAATGGCATGTGTAACCATTTGTGCAAATCGAGTGCGACGGAATGGGCACGCTCAAGGCCTTTAAGTTGTGGTTTTAGTTTTTCGGACAGCATGGCAATAGCACCAATAGCACCATCAACATGGAACCAAAGATTCTCAGTCTCACAAAAATCTGCAATGGCATTTAAATCGTCTACAGCACCAGTATTAACAGTACCAGAAGTTCCAATAATGCATGTAGGTTGTAATCCATTGGCTTTATCTTCTTGTATTTGTTGTTTAAGCGCTTCAATATTAATGGTGTAGTCATTATTAACCTTTATCTTTTTAAGTCCTTTAGTACCTAAACCTAAAAGTTCTACAGCTTTAGTATTGCAACTGTGTACTTCTGTAGATGCATAAAAAACTAAATTATTTGCTTTCAAACCTTCAGCTCTAATATCGTAACCCGCCTTTACATTTCGAGCTACGGCTAGAGCAGCATAATTGGCCATGGATCCACCACTAACTAAAAGACCACTTGCCAATTTTGGGAATTCAATAATTTCTTTAATCCAATTTATGACTTGTTCTTCTACTTTGTGAGCCGCATGATTACCACCACCTAAGTTGGGATTAAGGATAGACGCCCAAAAATCGCCCATGACGCCAGAGATTGTGCCGTTGCCCATATACCATGCCCAAAATCGAGGATGGATATTTCCCATGGGGTAGGGCAGTACGTTGTTTTGAAGTTCTTTATAAACACTTTCAGCATCACTTGGCAATCTTGGTAATTCTGTTTCAAAACTGCTCAAGACATCTTCTGGCATATTTTGCCAAATTTTTCGATCTCTAACGTTTTCAACATAATCATAAGCTTCATCTACCATTTTATGCATCAAGGCTTTTGATTGCTCCCAATCTTGAGGGTCAAGAGTTTCAAAGTCGTTGGTTGGTGTACTCATAAAGAAGCTTATTGTTATTTTTTTGGAGGCATTGGCCCTCTTAAATGAATAATAAGCCCATCAAGGAAATTACGTAAAAATTGATCACCACATTCCATGTATTTTGGATGGTTTTCATTTCTAAAAATGGCTCCTAATTCACTTTTAGACACTCTAAAATCTTTTAATGCACAAATTTTTATAATATCATCGTCGCGAAGCTTGTGAGCAACACGGAGTTTCTTAAAAACATCATTGTTTGTTAGTCCCATAAGGTAAAGATAAATATTTTTTTAGTGGATTAATTAATTACTCCTCAATTCTATTATCATCAAAGGCTGACGGTAATAGTTTGGGGATAAACTTCACAAATAGAGGCAGGAGCAAAGCACCTCCAGGCAATAAAAAAATGGCTAAACTAGGTATAGATTTAAAAACGTCAATTAGTTGTTCTTGTGCTTGTTTTTGCTCTTCCTTGCTCAAGTCCCTAACTGTAGAATGTGATAAAAGAATCATTAGCTCCTTGCTTTGTTGAAGTTCTTTCTTTAAACGCTTTCCATTTCTTGAAATTAATTTACTAACCATTTTGCTAGAATTGTCGTAAAAACTTTTTACAATATTTTTTGAGCTTAGTAGTGCAATATTGTCTTTATTAATGGAATAAAATTGATTAACTGCTTCTATAGATTGTTCTACAGTGTTGCGCTCTAAATTAAAACTGGAACCTAATTTATGTAAAAAAGTTTGCTCAGCTTTGTCAATGGTGCAGTCTCCCCAAGTAGCCATACAAGCGATATCTAAAATATAATATTTTTCTAAGTCAGAATTTAAAAGTTCAATGGCTTGAACGTAGGAAATGTTTGAGTTGTTTTGATACCGTCTTGATGATTCAAATAGCTTGATTAAGCTCACATCATACTCGGTTTTTATCACTTTAGCGTTTAAAACATCTAATGCTATTACTTCTATCGAAGCTTCTAAGTTTTTAATATATTCACTGGACACATGCCCATTTTTCAAATATTCCTTATAGGCCAACACATCAACAAACAAAAGAGCGTTAATTACAAAATAGTTGAAATTCTTGACAATTACATTATCATTAATCTGGACACGTTTATTGATTATTTTTTCTAATAAAGTATTTGATTTTTTTCCCCGCAAAACATCTTGAAAAAATGATGTTTTATGAGCGTTTATGTCAATATAAAAATCAATAATACTTATTACTGGATTAATATTTGGTGCTGTTTGGTTTTGAATGTATAAGAGCGATAAAAGAAGGTTTAATTTTGATATTTCTTCTGCAGAAAGATCGCCTTTTGGAAAAACAGCACCTACATTGTCAATATTACTACCGTATATAAAGCCACTTTCGCGCAGTGCATGATAAAATTCAGAATTTGAATGCGTGAGTATAGAATTATCAAGGGATAATTCTTTTAGTAATTTTTTAATCCAACCACTGGCTGATGGGTTCATTATAATTTTTTATTGTGTTTAAAAATAAAAAAGCTGCTTAAAAAAGCAGCTTTTTTACAATGCTTTACATTATTTATTCTATGACACCACCACAACTTACTCTAGTACCGGCAGCACCAGATGGTTGGGAAGTATAGTCATCAATACCTTCGTGAATAATTACTGCTTTTCCTAAAATATCTTTAGTCTCGTCTCCGCAGCCAATACACCATTCGTCTGTAGCAAATGTAATTGTGCCTTGACCACCATCATTAACTGTAAAATTGCCTATATCACCTTTATGGTAACCTTCTTCTGCACCCCATTTCCCATGTGGTTGCGCTGTAGGGTTCCAATGCCCTCCGGTAGATTTTCCATCGTCAGAAGAACAATCACTTTTTTCGTGTAAATGAATTGCATGCAAGCCTGGTTCTAAACCACTGGCAACTGCTGTCATTGAGACGAGGCCTTTTTCTTGTTCAAAAATTACATTACCAGTAACATTGCTACCGCTTTTAGAATTTAGAACTACCCATACTTTTTTGCCAATATTTGCACTTGGATCTACTGCTTTTTTAGTTTCTGTATTTTCGGTTGGTGATTCAGTGTTTGTGTTGGCCTCTTTCTTATCAGATTTACACGCTATCGTAAAAACAAAAGCACCCATTAAAGCTAAAATATAAATTTTTTTCATGGTTAAGATTAATGTTAATTTAAGTTTGAAAGTTAAGTTAATATTTAGCAAATTGCAAATTAAGATATTGTTTGAAATATCTTAATTAGTTGTAGGCGTGTATAAAATACAATCTTTACAAATTATTATTTGACTAGAATATAACGCTTAGTAAAAAATGGGATGATAATTATCATTTTTTTTGAGGAGAAAACTTGCTAGATTTGCAAAATAAATGTTAGGTATGAATAGCGCATTAGTAAAAAAATATAATGTTGCGGGTCCGAGGTATACAAGTTATCCAACGGTTCCGTATTGGGACAACAATACTTTTTCTTTGCAACAATGGAAAAGGTCTTTGATTAAATCATTCAAGGAAAGTAATGAAATCGAAGGCATAAGTCTTTACATTCATTTACCTTTTTGCGAGAGTTTGTGTACGTTTTGTGGATGTAATAAACGAATCACTAAAAGACATGAGGTTGAATCTCCATATATTAATGCTGTTTTGAAAGAATGGCAGCTGTACTGCAATCTCATGGAAACCAAACCTAAAATTAAGGAGCTTCACCTAGGCGGAGGTACTCCCACTTTTTTTAGTCCTCAAAATCTTACTGAATTGATAAATGGTATAGTAAGTAATGCAACACTTGCCAAGGACTATGAATTTAGCTTTGAAGGTCACCCCAATAATACAACACGAGAACATTTGCAGGCTCTTTACGATGTTGGTTTTAGACGCGTTAGTTATGGCGTGCAGGATTATAATGAAAATGTACAAAAAGCAATCCACAGAATTCAACCTTTTGAGAATGTTAAAAGAGCAACTGACCTTGCAAGGGAAATAGGATATACCTCAATAAGTCATGATATTATTTTTGGTTTGCCTTTTCAAACATTAGAAAACGTAAAATATACTATCCTAAAAACTAAAGAATTACTGCCGGATCGCTTAGCTTTTTATAGCTATGCGCATGTACCTTGGATTAAAGGCAATGGTCAGCGTGGATTTGAAGATAGCGACCTGCCTTCTCCAGCCTTGAAAAGACAACAATATGAGACTGGGAAGCACTTATTAAGTGAAGTAGGGTATCACGAAATTGGTATGGATCACTTTGCTTTACCCACAGATTCTTTATATCAATCTATGGCCCAACATACTTTACATAGAAATTTTATGGGTTATACCGCAAGTAAAACTCAAGCCATGGTTGGTTTGGGCGTATCTGCAATTAGCGATAGTTGGTATGGTTTTGCCCAAAATGTGAAGAATATTGAGGAATATTATAATTTGATAAATGAAAATTTATTACCTGTGTACAGAGGGCATATTTTAAATGATGAAGACCTTGTTATTAGACGGCATATTCTTAATTTAATGTGCCAGTTTAAAACTTCATGGGCTGATGGTCTCTATTTTAATGAACTTCCAGAGGTTTTAATCAAACTTACTGAAATGGAAAACGACGGTCTTTTAATTATTGATTCCAATACTATAAAAGTCACAGAAAAAGGTTATCCATATGTTAGAAATATTTGTATGGCGTTTGATTTGTTGTTACAAAGAAAACAACCAGAAACGCAGTTATTTTCTATGACGATATAATTAACACTAAAGAATTAGCAAATGAAAAAAATTATTGTACCCTTAGATTTTTCGAAATATTCTGAATATGCTTTGCGAACTGCTGCAAAATTAGCTAAAAAAAATGATGCAGAAATATTGGCTTTGCATATGCTTGAATTATCAGATGTTTTACTAACAAAAAGTGATAATGAACAACAACAAAAAGCAGTTTTCTTTTTGAAAATGGTTGAGCAAAAATTTGAAACATTTTTAGATAAAGATTATTTAAAAGGACTCAAGGTAATCCCAATTGTAAAACATTTTAAAGTATTTAGTGAAGTTAATGACGTCGCGGAAGAAAATGATGCAGACTTAATCATTATGGGTTCACACGGTACAAGTGGTTTTAAGGACTTTTTTGTTGGATCTAATACAGAGCGGGTTGTGAGAAATGCAGATATTCCTGTTTTAGTTGTTAAAAATGATATTGCGAACGTTGATTTTGGCACCGTTGTTTTTGCTACAGATTTTGATAAAGAAAATATACGCCCTTATCTAAATGCAACAAAAATGTTTGATAAATTAGGAACTAAACTAATGTTGCTTTATGTTAATCTACCAAATGAAAACTTCAAGAGCACGGTTGAAATTGAGAAACGTATAGCTGATTTCTTAATTACAGCCGATGGTAACTTAGATAGAATTAATGATGTTTCTTATCAAGCAGATTATAGTGTTGAGCAGGGCATAATTAATTATTCAAATAAAGTTGGTGCCGATTTAATTGCAATTCCTACCCATGGCAGAAAAGGAGTTTCTCATTTTTTTGCAGGTAGCATAGGTGAAGATATTGCTAACCACTCTCCATTACCTGTGATTACTTTTAAAATATAAATTGATAGAAATAACGTATTTTATATATTAAATACTTATCGTTACAGTATCTATATTAAAAGACTAAAGTGAGTATAAATACTCACTTTAGTTGTTTATTAAACATCTTCGTTAGGGATTCAGACAGTGTCAATTGTTATTCATCCAACAAATAGGATAAAGATGTTTGTCTATAATTATATTTAAATAATAATTATATCTATAAGAGGTCAATATTGATGCCAAAGAACATAAAGTGACAATTAAAAAGGATAACCCATTGATATAGTGTATTGTATGAAAAGGCGCAATTTGATGTTAAGAAATTCCACACACGGTATACCGAGGAAATTAAAATAACATGCACGATATATCGTGGGCAATTATTTTCTTTTGACACCTAATTTCTTCATGCGATCTCGAAGGGTACTTGGTTTAATGTCTAGTAAAACAGCTGCTCCTTCTTTTCCGTCAATTTTCCAATCAGTCTTATTTAGAATTTTAATAATATGATTTCGTTGAACTTCATCAAGCGTTGTGCCGTAATTTTTTATAGTTGTTTTTTTTAGTGGAGAATTGTCAAATTCTTGAAAGATTAAGACATCTTTATTAGAAACAATTACAGCCCTCTCAATCAAATTCTCCAATTCGCGCACATTTCCTGGCCAATTGTATGACTTCATTTGTTGCAGTGCTAAATCAGGAATATATTTTATTTCCTTGTTGTGTTTTTTACTGTATTTACTCACGAAGTGATCTATTAAAACAGAAAGGTCTTCAATTCTATTCCTCAATGGAGGAATTGTTATTGGAAATACATTTAATCTAAAAAACAAATCTTTTCTAAATCGTTTTTCGATAGTCTCTACTTTTAAATTTTTATTGGTTGCTGCAATTATTCTTACATCTAATTTACGAGTCTTAGAGCTGCCAATAGGCTCAATTTCACCTTCCTGTATTGC
>RCNB010002574.1_pt1 | contig 11100 bp, 11 predicted proteins | sample 2041321 | NCBI WGS metagenome assembly RCNB01 (sample SAMN09708232, study PRJNA481090) | Marine sediment metagenome, whole genome shotgun sequencing project.
TGCTTTAGCATTTTTATAGGTCAATTTCCAGGTTTCTTCCTCAAATTCAATAGTTTTTAGATTCTGAAAATTCTTTTCAATATATTGATTCATCTTGGCTTCCCAACCACTTAAAATGTTCTTATATCCGAGCCATTTTTTTGATTTTGTATCAATTTTTTGACGATTAGGATTAGCACTAATAAATTCAGTTATTCGTTTTTTTTCTTGATTATAGAGGCCTTTGAATTCTAAATAAAGTGAATCTATTTTTAAAATATCTTCAGTCGGCTTAACCTTTAGTTCCATAAGGTTTAACTCTTCATTTACTTTTCCAAATTCTTGAATAACATCTACAATAGCAATAGCTTTTGGTTTATTGATAGTGTCATTAGAAAAAATAACTTTGTTTTGCTGGGCAAATGCGAAATTTGAGACTAGTGTTAAAAGAAAAATTAAGAGTCTGATTATCTTATGACGATTCGTTGTTCTCATGGGTCTGGTTGTTTTTAGAACATTTCTTAATGATATCCTATTCATGTAATTTCAAGTTAAGAAGAGAATACGGTTTTATTAGTATACTAGTCTAAATGCTTCTTAAAGAACTCTATGGTCCGTTTCCAAGATAAATCTGCCGCTTCTTTATCAAATCGCGGTGTGGTATTATTATGAAACCCATGATTTACTCCGGGGTAAATATAAGCTTTGTGTTCTATATTATTGGTTTTTAATATTTTTTCAAATGCTGGCCAACCTGCATTGACTCTAGTGTCTAATTCGCCATATTGGAGTAGAAGAGGGGCTTCTATTTTCGCAGCATCTTCATCAGAGGGTTGTCTTCCATAATAAGGCACTGCAGCTCCTAAGTCTGGCAGACGAACAGCCATCATATTAGAGATCCAGCCACCAAAACAGAATCCTACTACGCCAACGTTGCCGTCACAATTTTCATGTGATTTTAGATGTTGATAAGCTGCAATGAAATCTTCTAGCATTTCGTTTCTATCTCGTTTTTTCTGTAGCGCTCGTCCGTCATCGTCATTACCAGGATAACCTCCTAGCGGAGTTAACGCATCTGGTGCTAAAGAAATAAAATCTTCTTTAGCTGTTCGTCGTCCAACATCTGCAATGTAGGGATTTAATCCTCTGTTTTCATGCACTACAATAACACCTGGTAATTTGGTTTTTGTGTCTTTAGGCATAGACAATAATCCTTTTATAGTGCCACCACCTTTAGGAGACTCATAGTTAATGTACCCTGAATCTAAGGATGGATCATCTTGCTTTACCAACAAACTATCAATATAATTTGGTGACATAAAACTCAGTAGTGAAGACACTGTTAATCCACCAACAGCATATAAGGATAGTTTTTCAACAAATTGTCTTCGGTTGAGTTTGTTGTGAGCATAATCGTCGTATAAATCAAAAACTTCTTGATTGATGTCTTCTTTTTTAAGGTCTTTCATGATGCTGTATTTTAATAAAAATTAGAGTTATAAGTTACAAATTTTCAAAACACTTTATCTAAAAATTGTTTAATGCTTTCTTGATTGGCTCGCATCAATTCCTGTCGAGCCGCTTTAATATCACTTGGTTTTTTGTCTTGTGAGAGTTTAAATTTACCTTCCCAATTGGTTATGGTAATTTCGAACATTTCAATGTAATCGAGGTTTCTACTTAAACGCGGATTTTCAGGTTCTAAAACATAGTTGTGATCTGGAGCTTCTAAAAATTCAGTCATTGTAATTAAAGATTGCTTTAAAGCAGCTTTACTTTCAATAGCTTTTACCTTTCCTTTGAGATGTACTTTTATATAATTCCATGTTGGCAATTGTGTGGTGGAATAAATACTTGGTGAAATGTAACATGCTGGTCCTGCAAAAATGAGGGCAACGTCATTATCATCTTTTAATAATTGGGCTTGTGGATTGTATATGTCTATGTGCCCAATCAATTTTCCTTCTTCATAAACCAACGGCAGATGTGTTACTAAAGGTTGATTGTCTTTTACCGAAATTAAAGTAGCTAATGGGTAAGTTTTAATGACATCAATCATGTGATTAATGTCATCGTCTTGGTGGTGTTTTGGTGGGTAGTTCATATTTTGTTATCCTGAATTTGTTTCAAGATCTAAATTTTTATTAATGGGATGACGGGTTTGTTTTTTAAGAAACTGCGACTGAATGCTGCTTGCTATATCAGACTCCAAACTGTCTAAAATGATGATCTAAATGTTTGTATTGCATTTTCCCCCATTGCTCTTTTGTCATTTTACCAAATGCAGGATGAGGTTGCCAATCTTCTTTTTCGCGCTGTGCATCTAACTCTTCAATAAGATTTGTAATTGCTTTTTTTTGGGTATCAAAATCTTTTTCATCTTTAATAGCAAAACCTGGTGCAGTAGGCAAGTTTTTCCTCCAAAGCTTGTCGCTATACATCGATTTTTTAAATAAAAGATTTATTAACCAATTAGGTTTAACACCATAGTCTTCTTTTTCTAAAATTATATTTAGTGGCATTTGGCAATGGTAAAGCATTTGACCGATATTCATTTTCCCCCAATTAGCTGAGGTGTCTTTGTTTAATGTGTTGAGGCGTGATGAAATTTCATCATAGACTCCATCTTCAAAAAAAGATTTCATAATTATATGTGTTTAATTAGAGCCTTAAATTTACAATTTTTTATCTTTAGGCCATGTCTAAAAAACCGACTTCATTTTCAATTAAAAACTGGTCTCAAGACGATCAGCCAAGAGAAAAATTACGAGATAAAGGTAGAACGGCCTTAAGTGATGCTGAGCTTATTGCTATTTTAATAGGTTCAGGCAACAGAGAAGAAAGTGCAGTTGCATTGTGTAAACGTATTTTTTCTAGTGTAGATAATAATTTAAATGCCTTAGGTAAATTATCGATTCAGCAGTTAATGACCTTTAAAGGTATTGGAGAGGCCAAAGCTATTACCATTGCCGCCGCTTTAGAATTAGGAAGACGTCGACGTATTGAAGATGCCCTTCAATTAGAAAAAATCAACTCAAGTCGTTCTGTTTATGATATAATGCAACCTGTTTTAGGTGATTTGCCTCACGAAGAATTCTGGATTTTATATCTCAATAATTCAAATAAAGTGATTCAAAAAAATCAATTGAGTAAAGGAGGAATCACTGGCACTTTAGTCGATGTACGTTTGGTGCTAAAGAATGCTTTAGAAGTTGGAGCAACGGCTTTAATTCTATGTCATAACCATCCTTCAGGTACTTTAAAACCTAGCCAAGCCGATAAGGATATTACTCAGAAACTAAAAACCGCAGCACAAAGTTTAGATATTAAAGTTTTAGACCACCTTATTGTAACCGAGAAAGCGTATTTTAGTTTCGCAGATGATGGTATTCTTTAAAATACCAAAACCCAAAATTCATAAACAAAATTTCAAGCAATTATTTAAGCCTTGGAATTTGGAAATTAAGAATTGGAATTTGATAAAATAATGCTACTAGTATACACTCATAAGATCACACCACGTTTAACCTACACGTTTAAGCATATATGCAAACGCATTTTGGGCTTAGAAGTCCGCTTTACGTCTAAAATCGAAGATTTTATTGCACACGATAGCCTTAAAATGTCTTATACTAAACAACCATTAAGCAATGAGTTGTTTATTAGGAGCAATGAGTTGCTATTTGAACAGGGCTTGTCAGATTTAGATATAAATGTTCAAAAGTGGGATAATACCAAAGGTTTTTTTGCAACAGGTGAGCGTAGTGATTTGCCTTTCGATATTTTTGCATCATCTTTTTATTTGTTAAGTCGATATGAAGAGTATTTGCCTCATGTAACTGATGATTTTGGTAGATTTATGGCAAAGGAAAGTTTAGCTTATAATCATCGGTTTTTAAATCAGCCTGTTGTAGATATTTGGGCTTACAAACTCAGAGACGTATTGCAAAAGCGTTTTCCTGATTTTAAATTTAACGAACGACACTTTAAAATTCAGCCTGTAATAGATGTGCCAACGGCATTCTATTTTAGACAAAAAGGATTGCTAAGAACGATAGGCGGAACATTAAATGATATAAGGCGTTTTGAATTAAGACAACTGTATCAGCGCTATACGGTTTTAATGGGTTTTAATAGAGATCCTTACGATACATTTAAGTGGATTATTACGAAGCAAAAACAATCTAAATTTAAGTTTACGGTACTGTTTTTAATTGGCGATTATTCAACTTACGATAAAAACATAAATGCCAATAAAAAGCAATTTGTTTCACTTATAAAATCTGTTGCAGATTATTGTGATGTTGGGATTAAAGCATCTTATTTATCGCTGGATGATATTTCTATTTTGAAAAAGGAAAAGCTTAAAATGGAGGCTATTACCAATACTGATTTAAAAGCAGTACGTCATTCGTTTTCTAAATTAAACTTGCCAACATCTTACCGAAATTTGGTAGAGCTAGAGATTAATCAAGATTTTACAATGGGCTACATCGATACGCTCGGTTTTAGAGCTGGTACATGTACACCTTTTCAGTTTTACGATTTGGATTACGAAGTACAAACACCATTGCAGATAAACCCCTATCACTGTTTAGATTTTGCGTTATTAAAGTATCAGTCAGAATTAGATAAAACGGAACATTTACAAAAACTAATTGATGAGGTTAAAGCAGTTAATGGTACATTTGCGGCAGTATTTCATAATTATACCTTCAGTGATTTAGACCGTTGGAAAGGTTACAGGTCACTATTTAATATTATACTAGAATCAGCAGAATGAGAGACAATATAAAACATGTGTTTTTTGATTTAGACCATACGCTTTGGGATTTTGATAAAAACTCAGGTTTAACTTTTGAAAAAATATTTAAACTCAATAATATTGATATTAAACTCGAAAATTTCTTACCAGTTTACGAACCCATAAACCTTAACTATTGGAAATTGTATAGAGAGGAAAAAGTGACAAAATCGGCTTTACGATATGGGCGGTTAAAAGAAGCTTTTGACGAGATAGATGTTACAGTTGAAGATGATATGATAAATCATCTATCGGAAGTTTACATTCAATATCTAACTACGTTTAATCATTTGTTTGATGGAGCTTTTGAGATTTTGGATTATCTTCACGATAGGTACTCATTACATATCATAACCAATGGATTTGAAGAAGCACAAGAGAAAAAAATGACGACTTCAAATATTAGACAATACTTTAAAACCATAACCAATTCTGAAATGGTTGGTGTGAAAAAACCAAATCCTAAGATTTTTAATTTTGCTCTTGATGTAGCTAACACATCTGCAGACGAAAGTATAATGATTGGAGATAGTATTGAAGCAGATATTGAGGGTGCAGATAAAATAGGAATGGATACTATACATTTTGATTATAAAGACCTACATAGCAATCATCATTACAAAAGAATAACCAATTTAAAAGCAATTGTAAATCATCTTTAAAGAAAAACACATGTTGAAAAAGATTCTACTTACTATGTCATTTATTCTAATGTATTTTATTGGAATAGCTCAAAAAAACATTAATGATTACAAGTATATCATTGTGCCTAAGACGTTTAGTTTTTCGAATAGTGAAGATCAATACCAATTGAATTCTCTAACTAAATTTCTATTCAATAAATATGGCTTCGAAGCTTACTTTGTAGACGATGATTTTCCTGAAGATTTAAAAAGTAAAAGGTGTTTAGCTTTAGCATCTGAAGTTTCAAAAGTGAAAGGTGGCATGTTTAAAACGAAGCTCGAGATTGTGCTCAAAGATTGTTATGGAGCTGTTGTTATGACGTCTCAAGTAGGTGAGTCGCGACTGAAAGAATTTGATAAAGCTTATAATGAAGCTATAAGACATGCTTTTGAAACGTTTCAAAAATTAGATTATGAATATGTTCCTAAACAAGGCGGAACTATTGAAACTCTAGAAGGTGATATTAAAAATGAAATAGGTGAAGCTACTGTCGCAGCTGCTGCATCAGTTAGTGTGTTAGATAATAAAACTAAAGGTAACTCAGAAATATATTATGCGCAAGCGATTGAAAACGGTTTTCAAATAGTGAATGCTGAACCAACAACCGTAATGTTATTATTAACAACAGCCGCAGAAAATGTATTTATAGTAAAAGGAAAAAATGCTATAGTTTTTAAGGAAGATGGGTTTTGGTACTATTCTGAAAATAATGGTACACTTAGCGAAAAAAAACTATTAAATATTAAGTTTTAATAGCCGTATTTCTCTTTCCAAAGCGTTTTTAAATAGTTACGTTGTGCTTGCTCTCTCGTATTATTCCCTGGATTGTAGAGCTTAGTATTTTTAATCTCATCAGGAAGAAATTCTTGTTTAGCAAAGTTATTTTCATAACTATGTGAGTATTTGTATTGATCACCATAACCTAATTCTTTCATCAATTTTGTAGGGGCATTTCTAATAGATAAAGGCACGGATAAATCTCCAGTTTCTTTTACTAATTGTTGTGCTTTATTAATGGCTTCATATGCTGCATTACTTTTAGGGGAGCTCGCTAAATACGTAGTACATTGGCTCAATATAATTCGAGATTCAGGATGGCCAATGACTGAAACAGCCTGAAAGCTGTTGTTGGCTATTACTAAAGCTGTTGGATTGGCATTGCCAATATCTTCACTAGCTAAAATAAGCAAACGTCTTGCAATAAACTTCACGTCTTCACCACCTTCAATCATTCGCGCCAAATAGTACACGGCTGCATTGGGATCACTTCCTCTAATCGATTTTATAAATGCAGAAATAATATCGTAATGTTGTTCACCAGTTTTGTCGTAACGTGCCGATTTATTTTGCACTTGTTTCATTACCAAATCGTTTGTAATGATAACGGGTTGATTTTCAAACGAGGTAACAAGTAATTCGAAAATATTTAATAATTTTCTGGCATCACCTCCGGATAACCTGAGTATAGCTTCAGTTTCTTTTAATTCAATATTTAATTTTGAAAGTGTTTCATCTTCATTTAGTGCACGTTGTAATAATGCTTCTAAATCATCTTTGCTAAAAGCATTTAAGGTATAAACTTGACATCTCGAAAGTAATGCAGAAATCACTTCGAAGCTTGGGTTTTCTGTAGTTGCTCCGATTAATGTCACCCAGCCTTTTTCTACCGCTTCTAAAAGTGAATCTTGTTGCGATTTGCTAAAGCGATGAATTTCATCAATAAACAAAATAGGGTTTTTAGCAGTAAACAAACCTCCGCTATTCTTAGCTTTGTCAATAACTCCTCTAATGTCCTTAACGCCAGAATTGATAGCACTGAGTTTAAAAAATGGACGCTTAGATTCGTTAGCTATAATGTTGGCCAAAGTCGTTTTACCAATTCCTGGTGGTCCCCATAGTATTAAGGACGGAATAACACCACTTTTAATTTGCTGATAGAGCATACCTTCTTTCCCTACCAAATGTTGTTGACTTAGATAGTCATTTAGCGTCTTTGGACGCAGTCGTTCAGCTAATGGAATATTCATAATTCAAAATTACAAAATGCCTTTGATAATTTTAGGTATAAAAGAAACAGTTCTGACAATATTTCATATAAATAGCTTTTGGTCATAAATTTGAAGTAATAGTATTAAATTTAAACATGGCGTCACAACAATTTAAATATTCTAATAGTGTCATCTTATATCCTTTGATGCTCCTATTCTTCGAGTGGTTGGTGTTTTGGTATCAAGTTCGGGTGGACTATGGTATTAAAGCTTATGGAATTAGACCACAAAAACTTGAAGGACTATTAGGAATTTTTACGAGTCCATTTTTACATGGGGATATAAATCACCTCTATAATAATTCTATTCCACTCTTTGTTTTGTCTTTAGCGCTGTTCTATTTTTATAACAAGATAGCATGGGAAGTCATTTTATATGGTATTCTTTTATCTGGATTTTTAACCTGGTTAATTGGAAGCTCTGGAAATCATATAGGAGCTAGTGGATTAATTTATGTATTGGTAAGTTTCATTTTCTTTAAAGGCATTTTTGCTAGGCATTATAGATTAATTGCGCTGTCATTAGTGGTTATATTTTTATACGGAAGTATGATTTGGTATGTGTTTCCTATAAAAATGGGAGTGTCTTGGGAAGGGCATTTAGGTGGACTAATTACAGGGTTTGTTTTTGCTTTAATTTTTAGAAAGCATGTTGCTAAGCCTAAAAGATACAAATGGGAACAATCAGATTACAATGAGGAGGACGACCCGTTTATGCTTCATTTTGATGAAGACGGAAATTTTATTGAAATTGAACCCGAAATGGCCTCCGACATTGAAACTGAATCGGAAATAGATCAAACTCTAAAAGTCAAATATATTTTTAAGAAAAGAGAAGACTAACTACGTTGTCTAACCACTTCATATAAAAATGCTCCACAAGCCACAGAAACATTAAGAGATTCTATTTCACCTAAAATAGGAAGTTTAGCTTGGTTATCTACAACTTTTAATACAGAAGGATTAATGCCTCTACCTTCAGAACCCATTAGTATTGCGCAAGGTTCTTTAAAAGAAACATCATATAAAAAGTCATTGGCTTTTTCTGTGGCAGCAATAACTTTAATGCCAGATGCTTGCATATGAAAAACTGCATCTTTTATATGATCTACCTTGCAAATAGGAATTTTAAAAATAGCTCCAGCACTTGTTTTAATAGTATCTCCATTTATTGGAGCTCCGCCTTTTTTCTGAATAATTATGCCATTAACACCAGTACATTCTGCAGTTCTTACAATAGCACCAAAATTTCTAACATCACTTAATTGATCTAATAATAAAAACAATGGTGTTTTGCCAGATTCGATAACATTCATTACTAAATCATCGATATTGTGAAATTCAATAGGAGAAATCTGAGCTACAGCACCTTGATGATTGCCTTTTGTTAATCGGTTTAATTTTTCAATAGGCACATAAGATGAATTTATACTTTCAGTGCGCAGTAGGTGCTCTAGTTCATGGGATAATTCACCTCTTAACCCTTTCTGAACAAATACCTTATCAATAGTTTTACCTGATTTAATTGCTTCAATAATAGCACGAATTCCGAATATTGTAGTCTCATTTTTCATGTCGCAAAGGTATAAAAAAACCATTCTGAATATGGGATGGTCCTTTAAATAAAATCTAACCTTACGTTTTTTTTAATAGAATTTAAAACGTAGCCGTTAAACTAACATGTATTTTAGAGTCCGATAATTTAAATTGTCTATTTTCTGTCTTTCCACTTGAGTAATTTAATCTAAATAATCCAGAATTTGTGAGCAGTCCCAAGCCAAATCCATACCCAAAGAGTTTTTCTCTACTATCTGTAAGTTGGTTTTCAAAATAAGCAGCGTCTATAACTGAATGCACATATAAGCTATTGCTAAGACGATAACGATATTCAGTATTTATAACTCCATAGAGGTTGGCAACCAAACTATTTTCTTCAAAGCCCCGAATGGAGTTAATACCACCAAAACGAAATAATTCATTGTCTAAGTAATCATCTGAATTCAATACAGCACCATTTAATCTTATGTAGACACTATTTTTACCGTTAAGGTTGAAAATTTTATAGGTATCTAAATTAAAAACACTCTGCTTTTGATTGCCAAGATCATTAGTTCTCTCTCCAAAGCCAGAAGATAAATCGAACTTAAAGTTTATTGGAAATAACGGATCGTAAAATTGAGGCTTAGTATAATTATAGTTTAATGTATAATAATTAGAAGTGTAATCATTTAAAACATCAGTATCGTTTTCTAATAAATTAGTTGAATTTGTTGAAGTGATACCAGCACCAATTCTGTGTAGAGCATTAACCTGATAATTTATTTTGGCATATTGATTAGCGTTTAAAAATGTTGAATCTTTCTTAAAAATTTTGAGACCAACTTCAAGGCCAATCGGTGAAGCAAATAAATAAGGTAAATCAGCATCCACTCTAAATGTTTGCTGGTCAATTTCATCACTCTTATAGAATAGATTCAATGTCTCACCAAAGTTTAGGTTATTGATAAGCCTTAAGTCTAAATAACCGTCAAACTCTAGCTTATTAGTGTTTTCGTTGGTTCCAAAACCCAAAAAGCCATCAAAATTGTTAGTTCGGTTTTTTTCGATATATAAATATAAGGTGGTTGAATCCTTCGTAAATAACACTTCCGGATCTTTAATCTGACTGGCAAAACGTAAATCCTCCAATAACTCAACCTTTTCTTTAATAGCATTTAAGTTGAAGGACTTTCCGGTTCTTAATTTCAGGAATCTTTTAATGTATGACTTTGGAAACTTTTCGTAACCTTTTACAACAATATTATCAATTCGTCTTTTCTGATTGGTCACAATTTTGAGATCAGCCGAAATTAAATCAGAATCCAACTTAGTGATATTTATAAGTTGTAAAGTTGAAAAGGGATCACCTTCTTCCGCAATTTTAGAATTTAATTCATTTAAAGTAGTCTCGAGTTGTGCTATCTCTAGCTCAAAGAATTTGCCACCTTCAGTGTGGTCAATAAAATTTAATAATTCAGTATTAAAGTCTGAACCGTAATTAATTCGTATTCTATTTAGTTTCTTGCCTAAGAATAATTCAGCCTTAAAAAGTGTATCACTCTGTTTAGATATACTTTTAATTGTTGTGTCAATATATCCTTGTCTGGTAAGCTTATTTTTTAAGGTATAGATTTCTTTTTCTAGAGCAATGTAATTATCAAATCTTTTCTGATAACCTAATGAATCTATAATTTGAGTAGTTATTTCATTTTCGCCAATCACATTTACTACAATAGATTGTCCAGAGATTTGATTTGAAATAATCAAAAAGAAAATAAAAAATGTAAAACGAATCAAAATTGACATTAAAACTAATAGAATATACGCTTATTATAACGTAAAAGTAGACCATTATATATAGGTATAAAATGAAAGTTTATATTTCTTTTAAAAATTAATTCTCAACTGTTTGAATAATTAATATTAATTCCTACCTTTGCAGCCCTCAAAAGTGAGGGTTAATAAAATTTTATATAGAAATATATGCCAACAATTTCACAATTAGTACGAAAAGGAAGAGCCAAAATAACCAAGAAGAGTAAATCGG
>RCNB010004036.1_pt1 | contig 11097 bp, 8 predicted proteins | sample 2041321 | NCBI WGS metagenome assembly RCNB01 (sample SAMN09708232, study PRJNA481090) | Marine sediment metagenome, whole genome shotgun sequencing project.
TGAAATGAGCCTTAAATAATTTGAATTATAGTGTGCTTAGATGAAATAGAAAATAAAAGAATAGCCTTAGCTATGGTTTTATTTTATCTTGAAATATAAGTGCTATAGAAGCGAATTATAAGGCTTATTTTATTTGTTAATTGGTATAAAGTAGAGGCCATTTTTTACTAGGTAGTATAGAATGGAATCTCTTAAAATCTGGTATTAATTAATAAGTTACCCGCAATGTGGGCATAAAAGATGAAAAACAAAATTAAAGCTCAGGAGAGAATTGAGAATCAGCAATTAGATGATCGCACCATATTTTTATGGGGGATGGTGAATGATAAGAGTGCGCGCCATGTCATAGATCGTTTGATGTACTTAGATTCTTTAAACAATGATGAAATTAAATTATATGTCAATAGTCCGGGGGGATATGTCACTAGCGGATTTTCAATATACGATACCATGCAATCAATAAAGAGTCCGGTTTCTACTATATGCACTGGGTTAGCGGCATCTATGGGAAGTATTATACTTTCAGCTGGGGCGAAAGGGCGTCGTTTTATTCAGCCACATGCACAAGTGATGATCCATCAACCTAGTGGTGGTGCAAGAGGTCCGGCCAGCGATATTGAAATTTCGGCTCAGGAAATTGTAAAAACGAAGGAGTTAAGCGCGAGAATTTTGGCTAAAAACTGCGGACAGAAATATGACAAGGTTATGAAGGATTTCAATCGTGATCACTGGTTGGGGGCAAAGGAGTCTTTGGCGTACGGTATTGTGGATGGGATTTCTAAATAGTGAATAGTAATTGGTGAATGGTGATTTGGAATTAGAAAAGTTTTGATGAATGGATCATAAAGAGATGGACGTTTGGAAAAAGAGTATGGATCTAGCGGAAGCTATTTACACCATCACTCGGGCGTTTCCAAATGAAGAAGTTTATGGTTTGACGAGTCAAATAAAAAGAGCGGTTGTATCGATACCCTCGAACAGAGTCGAAGGAGCGGCCAGAAAGAGTAATAAAGAATTTCAGCAATTCCTAAGTATATCTCTTGGTTTCGTTGGCTGAGGTTGAGACCCAATATCAATTGGCCATCAGACTGGGCTTTATCTCCGAGAATACGGATTTGAATAATTTAATAATTTCAGTTAGAAAATTACTGCTAGGAACAAGGAATTATGTTCGAAACAATTAAAGGATGACAAATACTAAAACTCTTCACCCCTCACTCTTAACCCTTCACTAATAATGAATATAGAAAAAGAAATAAACGAAATAACAGGTTTTAAGAATCTGGAGTTACTCGCTGCACAGGTAGTTGAGGGGTTTATTTCTGGGCTTCATAAGAGTCCATTTCATGGGTTTTCGGCTGAGTTTGCGGAGCATAAGATTTATAACAACGGGGAGAGTACCAAGCATATCGATTGGAAGCTCTTTGCCAAGACCGATAAGCTTTATACCAAACGTTATGAGGAGGAAACGAATTTACGATGTCACATTATTATTGACAATAGTAGTTCGATGCATTATCCTAAAATAAAGGATTTTGGAATTAATTCACTGAATAAAATTGGATTTTCGGTTTTAGCGAGTGCAGCGATTATGAATTTACTGAAACGGCAGCGCGATGCGGTGGGTTTGAGTATCTATAGCGATAATTATGAGTTTTATTCTTCGGAAAAGGGTAGCGAGCGTCACCATCAAATGATTTTAGGGCAGCTTAATAATGCAATATCAAAGCCCAAAGAACAAACACAAACAAAGACATACGAGTATTTACATCTTATTGCTGAAAAGCTAAAACGTAGATCGTTGGTGTTTTTATTTACTGATATGTTTCAGAGCGACGTGGAAGCTGAGAAAATGTTTTCGGCCTTACAGCATTTAAAATACAACAAACACGAGCTTGTTTTGTTCCATACTTACGATAAGGAGAAGGAGGTAAATTTTGATTTCTCGAATCGGCCGAAACGTTTTGTAGATGTGGAGACTGGGGAGCATGTAAATTTATATGCTGATAATATAAAAGAAGAGTACGAGAAAGCCGTGGAGGCTTATTTTAATGATTTGGAAATGCGATGCGGTCAGTATCGAATTAAATACGTTCGCACCAATATTAACGAGAGTTTCAATAAGATTTTAACCACGTATTTGTTGGAGCGACAGAAGTTTGGGTAAGGTTATAAGTGCGATGTTAGACGTTAGATATTAGATAAAATATTCTAACTTTAAATTCGTGAGATAATATTTCTGTTTTTTTTCAAATTTTGTTTGTGGAAATAGAATGTAGTGGTATATTTGCCACCGCTAATAGCGATATTAGTATGCTTAAAAGCCGAAAGGTCAAGCAACGGTCTGGTAGTTCAGTTGGTTAGAATACCTGCCTGTCACGCAGGGGGTCGCGAGTTCGAGTCTCGTCCAGACCGCTCAGTAATCGAACTGAGGGAAGTTGAAACAAAAATGTTGTGTTGTGATACTTAAATGTATCATGTGGTTTAGAAATAGACCGATGAGAAGCTTTTCCTTAGATGGAGAGGCTTTTTTTGTTTCTAGTCAATTCTTCCAAAACTCCTCATTTAGCACCAGAAAAGGGTGCTTTTAGGGTACTCTATTATTGTAAAACGTGTCCCATTTCTTTGTTATAGCATCAATTAGGTGCTCTTTTTCTTTACTAGTTGTTAATTAGTTGATTTTAATAGGTTTACAGAGATAGTGTCTGAATTGCTTGGACATAGTAGTATAAAAACTAAAGAAGCTAGTTATGGAAAGATAGTGCTAAAGATGGTTAGTTTAGAGATGGAGCGGTTGAGAAAATAAATTAAATGATGTAAAAACCCTCATTATTTTTATTTAATGAGGGTTTAACATGAGTTGGTTAATAGGAAAATAAAAGTCTTTTTAAAAGAATTTTAGTCGCCACTCATATTAGCATCATATACCCATACTTCGTCCCAAGAGTTTTTAAAGTTTACAGTAAACAAATCCCGTTGATTTTGCCATGAGTCTTTGCCATTTGCTTTATTAAAGTTTTCTACCCAATTTACATCTCTATCAAAATCGGCCCAATTTGGACTAAAACTAAAAGTAGCAATATGACGACCAAGATCTCCCTGTCTAAACTCATTATAATAAACTCCCCAAGGGTTTACACCGTCTAAAGCTTTTACTGTCTTACTTTGTCTTTCAAAGAATGTTTTGACACCAGGTGTTGGTCCATCCTCAACTTCATAATATCTCACAAACAAAATTGGGTATTTAGAATTATCCCCATCTAGCATATCTGTATTATTTAGCTTCTTATCGGATTTCCAATACTCCACTGTATTAGTTGCCTTAATATATGGTTGTACATTATCTCTCCAGTCTTCGTCATGACCACCTACTCCAGGTCGTTTATCTAAATCCGAATAGGTTAAAGCACCCATTTCCCATATAATTTTACCAGCGTTAGGCCCTGTAGTAATATTATAAACTGTAGCTTTATGAGGCCCATCTTTATGGTAAGTCTGATTGTGCTTTCTTATATTAACTTGCAATACTTTAAGATTAGTATTGTCGGGAGTGAGCATAATATCTTCCCACATTTCATAAGACGAATCATCGTCTTGCGCATTTACAGTAAACATAGTTCCAAAAACTAGGGCCACCATGGTTAATAATGTAATTGTTTTTTTAATCATAATAAATAAATTAAGAGTTGGTTAGTTAACCATATATCGTTTATATGGCATTTCATAAAGATATCAAATATATTTTATATTGTTAAAAAGCAAAATCCGATTGTCACTTTGTTATTTTTGTATAATGATGTTACTCTGGAGATTATATCTGAATTACTTGGGCAGAGTAGTATGAAGATAACTCCGGCTAGCTATGGTAAGTTAGTGCGGCGGAGGGTCAGTGAGGGGATGAAAAAGTTAAAACTAAAGTAGTTTTATTAATGAGTCTTCAATCTCACTCTTCTTGTAATAAATTCTTCTTCCAATCACATAAGACTATATTAAAAAACAATTGCTCCACAATACAAAAAAGGAAACCATGGCTTTTGGTTTCCTTTTTTTAGATTGTGTTTGTTTGTATAGAATAAAACTAAAAAGTTAATTGCAGCAATACACCGCTTAGCTCTTAGTCTTCTGGATTAAAGTGGTAGAAAAATAGCATCCGCCTCGTCTGTACATACATTAGGACCAGGATTACAGCTTCCATTAATTGTAGTAGTTTGTAGGCCAATCAGTTACAACGTTTTAAACCGATGAGAAGGGTTGTCAGAATAGGAGAGGTTTTTTTTGTTTCTAGCCAATTCTTCCAATACTCAAGCTTTAGCACCAGAAAAGGGTGCTTTTAAGGTGCCCTATTTATGTATAAGGTGTCCCATTTCTTTGTTATAGCATCAATTGGGTGCTCTTTTTATTTACTAGTTGATATCACTAGGTTTATGGATATAGCAGGTCTACTCTAGACTATATAATTCAATAGAATTAATTTTACCGTAATTTTCTTTAAATTTGAAGAGGGATATTGTTTATAAGAATCCGTTTAAACAAATATGATTATTAAAATATTACAAGTTATAAATTAAGATTTAATGAAAAAATTAATACTTCTCTTACATTTAATTATTCCAAGTTTAATTTTTGGACAAATTGCAGGTTATGAGTATCAAAATATACAAGGATTTGAAGTTTATGTAGAGTTAGACGCAGTGGACAATTATCCACAAGAAACAAACGAAGCAATTGTTTTATTAACTTCAAAATTAACAGAAATTAATGAATTTGAATTGGTAGACGAAATAATAGATTCTTTACATTCTGTAAAGATTTTTGTAGATTGGAATACTACAAATGGAGCTGCTGTTTATCACCCAAGTCTACAATGGTTAATTGATAATGGTTACATCCCAGAAAAGTGGAAATCTGTTGAAATTTCCAACATTACTAATTTTCTTAGTTGGACTCAATTAAATCAACCCTCTATGGTGATGCACGAATTAGCACATGCATATCACCATAGAGAACTAGGATATAGTTATATGCCAATAATAGAATCATATGATAATGCTATGCAAAATCATTTGTACGATTGGGTTTCCTATCATGCTGGAAATGGAGTGTATTTTGACCAAGAAGCATACGCTACAACAAATGAAAAAGAATACTTTTCAGAGTTGACTGAAGCTTATTTAGGAGAGAATGATTATTACCCATTTATACGTGAAGAGTTAGAAATACATGATCCTATGGGTTATAATTTAGTTGCGGATATTTGGCAATTTGAAAATGTTATGAGTATTTCTAGCCATAACAACTTAACTTTTGCTATTTATCCAAACCCAGTAACAGATGTTTTATACATAGAATCCCAACAACCATTTGAAACAGTAAAAACCTACAATCTACAAGGACAACTTATTAAAGAGGATACAACTAGTAGTGTAGATGTTTCACAACTAAGAACAGGATTGTATTTTATACAAGTAACAGTTGATGGTAAAACTGTTACTAAGGAGTTTGTTAAAGAGTAAAAATCATATTAGGTGTGCTGTATCTAGAAAGCTATTAATACTTAATGTTTTTGAATCTACTAAATCTGAAGCTGAAGAACTAATCGAAATGATAGAACAGGAATTAGGAAATGTAGATCTAAACGAAAAAAGGAACGCAGGCTAACAAAGAGCTGAGCTAAAAAACAACTAATTCTAGTGTAATTTCTCTCAATAAAACTTGGCAAGTTGGTTACGCCAAAAAGCAAACTTATTTTCTAACACTTTTTTAAATAGGCTGACCACTAATCTAAACCCAGGAATGAGGTTTGCTTAAGGAGTTTATTATTTTCTAGCTATCTTTAAATCATTCTACAACCACTAACCAATGATTCCAATCTTCAGAAAAATACGTAAGAAAATGGCAGATGATAACAAACCAGTAAAGTATTTAAGATATGCTATTGGAGAAATTGCACTTGTTGTTATTGGGATTCTTATTGCATTGCAGATAAATAATTGGAATGAAGTAAGGAAAACAGAAAATATGGGTAAAGTATATATTGGTGAAATATATGCAGATTTAAAAAATGAAGTAACTAATTTGAACGCAATACTGTTTGGATTGCAAAATCAATATGATGGCACAGAAAGTGTTCTGTCATTTTTTGAATCTGATGATAAAGTTATAAAAGACACAATTCAATTCACCAATAATCATTGGGCACCAGCTAAAATTTTTATTATCCAGAGAGACAAGAACACATACGATGAATTAAGTGGCTCGGGTCAGATTGGACTACTTAAAAACGATTCCCTTTCAAAATTATTAGATCGTTTCTATGATAATCTGGATATGCGAATTATAAACTTCAAGGAGTATCCACTTCAAATGAGGATGGAACTTAGAAAATTAACATTTCCTATCGGTAGTGTTAAAGATGCCAAATATGATTTTGTTCACGACAAACTAACTAAAGCATTTATTCAAGAATATTTATCCAATGAAGAAGTGTATGAAACATTATTAGCAATATTTAAAACTTGCCGTTACAATATAAAGTTCTTTAAAGCATCACTATTGGAAGCTGAAATCCTGATAAAACATATGGAAGAAAATTACCCTGAATTAAAAGAATAAAAATAAGAATAGTGCCATAGCCTCACCTACTTTTAATTAATCAACAAGCTGGTGGTATACATCCACCACCACCACCACCATTATTATCTGGGTTGGTTAGCGTGTCTCCGTGTGATAAATGTGCTGGTACAGCCGCTAATGGAAGTTCAAGCACAATGTATTCACCCTCTGATCCAATAAAGTGATATACCGTTATTTTTATCACTTCAGTAGAATCTTCTAATACCAATTCTTTTGAAAGGGTAGAGCTTTCCAAGGAAAATGAAAATAATAATAGTGCAAGCATTAAGATAGTTGTTTTCATAATATCTATTTAAAGTTGAGCTCTAAAAAACGGTTGGTTCTTGTATTTCTAAAAGATAATGAACTCATAATATCCTGTGTAAGAAATATTTAGCAATTAAGATACTATAAATTACTGATATCAACAACAATACTTGTTGAATCACTTCTTTTATCGGTAAAAGCCTTATTGTTAAATATATACCAACAAAATAACGGCACTTACTGCACTTTGTGCATTTTACTTTAAAAGCCTCCTTTTCTTAGTTGAAAAGGAGGCTTTAAATTACTGGCTATTACTAATAATTATTTACAATTAGAGTTTTAGTGGAAGTTCCTTGACTTCCTTTAATCATTAACAAATAAGTAGCATTCGCTAATGTAGAAACATCTATGGAAATCTCCGATCCCATATTGCTTAAATCTACTTTATTTACGATTCTACCTGTTAGGTCATAAATAATAACATCGCTAAGTTCGATCTGGCTTGGATTGCTTAGGTTAACTTTATTATCTGCAGGATTAGGATAGAATAACAATGAAGCAAAATCTTCTGTTTCTCCAGTACCTAACATTTGGTCTACATCCAATTCGAAGCTACACGTAGAAACGTTACCATATTCATCTTCTGCTGTGAAAGTAATCACTTGCACTCCAAAACCAAGTAAGGTACCTGGAGCAGGATCTTGCGAGAATATCGTTACAGGGTCTGTACAGTTATCGCTAACTGTTGCAGTACCATCACCAATGTAATCACCAAGGGTATAGGTTCCATTAGCATCTAAATTCACTGTTTCATTAGGAGGACACACAATTTGCGGTCCTTCATTGTCTTCAACAGTAATTACCGTAGTACAAGTAGCCGTTTGTCCGTTACCATCATCTACAATCCAAATAACCGTAGTGTCTCCATTAGGAAGCACTTCACCAGCAACAGTATTTGAATTGTTAAGATCGTTGGTAATAGAACCAAGCGAACAATTATCTGTAAAAGTAGTATCAAATTCAGTGCCTACAACCGTATAAGTACAAACACCAGGATCAGTATCACGATTATCATCAGCGACACAAGTAATTATTGGAACTTCATTGTCCTCAACTGTAATTACCGTAGTACAAGTAGCCGTTTGTCCGTTACCATCATCTACAATCCAAACAACCGTAGTGTCTCCATTAGGAAGCACTTCACCAGCAACAGTATCTGAATTGTTAAGATCGTTGGTAATAGAACCAAGCGAACAATTATCTGTAAAAGTAGCATCAAATTCGGTGCCTACAACCGTATAAGTACAAACACCAGGATTAGTATCACGATTATCATCAGGGATACAAGTAATTGTTGGAACTTCATTGTCTTCAACTGTAATTACCGTAGTACAAGTAGCTGTTTGTCCGTTACCATCATCTACAATCCAAACAACCGTAGTGTCTCCATTAGGAAGTACTTCCCCCGCAACAGTATCTGAATTGTTAAGATCGTTGGTAATAGAACCATTCGAACAATTATCTGTAAAAGTAGCGTCAAATTCAGTGCCTACAACCGTATAAGTACAAAGACCAGGTTCAGTATCACGATTATCATTAGCGACACAAGTAATAACTGGATCTTCATTGTCTTCTACAGTTACTGTAGCCGTACAAGTATCTGTTCCTCCATTTCCGTCACTTACGGTTAATGTAACAGTTTGTGGAGTTCCTATATCAATGCAACTAAAAGTATCGGGAATTACAGATAAAGTAAGTGGATCTCCATCGGGATCTGTTGATCCGCCATCAACATTAGCGCCTGTAATAGTTACATTACCAGTAGCATCTAATTCTGCAATATAGTTTTGACATACTGCAATTGGTGAATCATTTCCAGCTATTGCAGCAACTAAGTTAAAATTGAGATCATACATCTGAGCGCTATTAATTACAGCACCTTGCTGGCTTACTCGAACATAATACGTTCCGGCAAGCGGAAGACTCACATTTGTAACAGTTTCCGCTACTCCAGCACCATTAGCTGCAGCCATAGCTAAAACAGTCACACCATCTGTGTCAAGTACCTCCAGCATAAGGTCAGAAATAATCAGGGCATTGAAAGCAGAACCTGAAGAACAGGAGCCATTGCTATTTTGGACTCCCTCTAAATAAGTTGTGCCTGTTGGAGTAAGGGTCCCTGTAAGCTCGGTTGATTCGCTTACAGTGAAGGAAAAGTAGTCGGTATCTATATCATCATCAATACTTCGCTGTGCTCTTGAATACGATGTGGGATTAGCGTTTGCTCCTAGTAAAGTTGCAGTGCCCGGAGTATCATTTACACCTTCTGGATCACCATAATGTCTGTTTGTTGCTAAGATGTCATCTTCCTGTGGCCCTACAAAAGCAAAATTTACAAAAGGCTCCATTAATTTGGTTTGATTAACAGGGCATACATGTCGAAGGCCAACTCCGTGGCCAATTTCATGGGTTAATACATTTGTAGTTCCTATGGTGGGGTTATTCACAAAGAAATTATCTGCTGTATCAATAATCATATCGCCATTTTCTGGATAATAATTACAAGCAAGAACACCACTATTCCCATCTATTGGATGACCTGAAATACGCATATCACCTCTTACTCCTACTATTCCGGAACCACCTGTGACAACAGTAACACCATCGTCATTCGGTTCATAGACAAAAACTAATCCGCTAGCAACAGACCAGGAGTCGAACATACTAATGAATACATTGTGCCATGGTGCGGTTGTATAATCGCCAGGTGTTGTTGGTGCGCCATATATACCATTAAAAAAAGCAATAAAATTACTATTACCACCAATATCAGGTAATTGACAACCACCGTTTCCAATTACAGTATTATCTGGTACATAGCTCCAAGTTAATGTGGTAATATCTCCTTGTCCTAAACCTCCTCCGTTTATGGCAGTGGAAGACCAGCGGGACGCTAAATTATACCTTGAATTTGGTCCATGAATTCCGAGGCTATTTTCTATAAACCTTCTGTTTCGGTAAAATGCTTCTACCACGGCAGGATCCGTATCTGGAGCAAAACATGTTGCTGGTCCATTTACATAAGCTTCAGGGTCATTTTGTGCTAATTCAATCGCATTCTTAAGCGATGTATCGAAATGTGGTCCCATTAATGAAAAAGCTGCAGTTTTCATCATTTTATGAGCTTCTTCTTTAGAAATAGATTGATCAATGCAATCTTCGTTTTGTAGTGCATTCGTTTGGGCATGTGCAGAATAGATTATCAGAAACACAAATAAAAAGAGTGTAATCTTTTTCATAAAATTGATATTTAGTAGGTTAATTATAGTCTTAAAAGTATGTTAATAAACGAAGTGTGGAGTGAAGATGTTGTGTTGTGCTTATTTATTTACGTAATTAACTGTGGTTTAAGTATTTAAATCGGATAGAAGTTTGTCTGAGAGGATGGATTTTTTTGTTTTAGACGATTTTTTTGACGAACCCGACCCAAACCTCGTGTTTTTGCCCTTTTTTCTCCTGTTATTGGTTCATTGGGATTGTGCCTACGGCAAAGCGCCAAATCCTGTGTGTTTCTTTCTATTATATAATATATTTTAAGTTTAGAGTAAAAAGTATAGTAAGTGTAAAGGATAAGAACCCAGAACTAAACCAAAGGTTACTAGTTTCAGCAAATTATTGGCATAAAAAAAGGCAAACAATTGTTCACCTTTTTTCCCTAAAATCTACCATTAGCTTATCCCCACAAGACTATGGTATTGATTCAAAAATATATAATGATTTAGATATAAAATAGGAATTTTCCTACTTTTAGATGAAAAGGACGAATATTCGATTAAAAGGTTAATTTCGGTCTTTTTCACTGTTTTTTTGAACAAATTAAAGAGAGCCGAACCCAGCCAAAAGTTCGGCTCTCGATAGTCTAAAGGATGCTGAAATAGTATGAGGTTATAAGAGGGCCTCCCTATGTTTTTAAGCAAGGCTGCGGGTTCAAATTGGAAGTATGGTAGTGCCTTAGCTATTATCTATTAATTGCATTAGATGCTCCGATTGTTTTGTGAAGCATAATTATTAAAGATGTTATTGCAATTACGATCACTACTGAAATTAAAATTTCCATTGTTTATTTTTTTTGAATATAGAAAGCCCCTACCGCTATGGTATTGATTCAAAAATATATAATGATTTAGATATAAAATAGGAATTTTCCTACTTTTAGAT
>RCNB010002576.1_pt1 | contig 11093 bp, 10 predicted proteins | sample 2041321 | NCBI WGS metagenome assembly RCNB01 (sample SAMN09708232, study PRJNA481090) | Marine sediment metagenome, whole genome shotgun sequencing project.
GTTAAGACGCGCTTGTGATTTTTGTGTTGTTCTCATGATTGATACTTGTTTTGTGAGCATAGGAATCGCTACTGCAAAATCCTTATCTCGCTGATTGATGTGTACTTTTCGTTCTGAAAGTAATTGATAACGTTGTTTAATATTTTCTAAACCAACTCCACTACTCTTTTTTACGATTTGTTTGGGCTGAAGATTATTCATCACCACTAAATGATCTCCATCTTCGTATATTTTTATATGCAACGGTTTACTCGATGTCACCATATTGTGCTTTACTGCGTTCTCTAAAAGTAATTGCAACGCTAAAGGCACAACTCTACTTTCTGGGTTTGAAGCCTTATCAGGAATCTCAAAAATGATACTATCCTCAAATCGCATTTTTAAAAGAGACATATAAGTTCTAGCAAAATTCAGTTCTTCATCTACAGTTACTAATTCTTTACTTTTCTGCTCTAAAACATAACGATAGACCTTAGATAAAGAGGTGGTAAACTTTTGTGCATTCTTAGGGTTTTCTTCAATTAAACTCGTTAATACATTTAAACTATTGAACAGAAAATGCGGATCCAGTTGATTTTTTAAAGCATCGAACTTTGCACTTGCAGCACCTGCGATGACCTTTTGCTCTTTTACTTTAGTTTTTTGTAGTTCTTTGTAGTAATAAACCGCATGAAAGAATAGTGAAATAACCAATGTAATAAACAGCGCAATAAAATAAAACTCGGGTTTTTCAGAATTAATAAACTCTGGCCAAGTTTCACCCTCAATTACAATTTCAATAAATGCTCTAATAAAAAATATACTAATTAACGTTATTGTGACAGAACCAAAAAAACCAATAGCAATTCTGTATTTTTTGTAGCGATTCCATGTAACTCCTCGATTCATATAGCCAAAGAAATAAGAGTTTACCAAGCTTAATGGAATGGAGTAAATAATATAGTAAAAAAACGTACGGAAGAATCTTTCATTAAACGCAATCGTGGTACCAGAGAAATATCGAATTGCTTGATCGATTATCATAATGACAATACCTACAATGATTCCAGAGACTATGGTTTTAAATAATTTCTTCATTTTTTTGTCTAATTAGAAATTTAACTACGCCTTGCACTCTTCGACCGCTTGTTCAGCACGTTCCCCACCCCAATTTGGATGAAAATCTGTCTCAGCTTTAAAGGTATCAAAAAGTTCAATTGATGCTTCAATTTCTTTACAATAAGGCGCTGTGTCTTTCCCAAAGTATTTTGCACTACCCATTCCCCATTCTGCTTTTCCGAAAACAACTCTCGGGTTTTTTGGTGCTAATATATAAGCCTTATCATATAACTCAGCGATTTTGGCACCATATTTCATTCCATAAGTCATACCGTCGTAGGCCACCCAATTGGTTAAGACTTGCGCTTGTATCACCATTAATTCGGCATTGTCTTCACTTTTCGTCATGGCCAAATCTATATGCTCTTGTGCTTTATCCAATTGTGCTTTTAAAACGGCTTCATCTTTAGTATTCCAGCTTTTTAAGCTATTGATTTGTGCGATATAATAATTTGGCAACCATGCTTCTGGCTCAGCTTTAGCGATGCGCTCAAACATATTTTCAGCTTCATCAGTTTTATCGGCTTGCCATAGTTCAAAGGCTTTAGTCATACCTTTTTCAAAATTAGTTTGTGCCTGTGTAATTCCTGTAATTACGAATAACGTGATGATGATTAAATTTCTCATGTATTAGTGTTTTTAATTGATGTTATAATGTAATTGTTATTGTTTTATCTGTTTTAAGTTCAAACTTAGCATCTTTCCATTTGGGTGGTCCCATAAAACCAGAAGCATCATTAGAACAACCATAGTCTTCTTTCGGAATGCCCATAAAATTAGTATCCATTTTACCATTGTCATTTTCATCATGAAAGACTGAAATGGCATAAACTCCTGAGGGAATATCTTCAAAAGTAATTGTACTTGAATTATTCATTATTTCACTTTTTGTGCCTTTATATGACTTCTCTAAAAAATTAGTTTCAGAATTATAAAGTGCCAAAAATATTTTACCATCATTATTCGCTACATCTTGAACCGTAACTTCGATACTGAAATTTTCTTGTACTTGTGACTGGTAAATTAAAATACCTATTATTAAAGAGGTAACTATTTTGACTAAGACATTCATGGGTTTATATTTTTATTTGATACAAATATCTAACACAACTTCGCATTTTTAAAACCAAACTTACCGAATTGTAAAATTTCAATGACGAATTGTAATTTTAGCGAAAATTCTTCCAAAAAAAATAGTAACTTACTGAAGTATTTATAGAATGCATATACATACCCAAATGAAATCAAAGATTCAAAAACGCACTCGGAACAATAATATTACTTTGAATGAAAATCGCTTTCGTTTTAATAAATAAATAAAAATATTCTAGTTATTATGACTTACTAAAGTCATTTATAGTTTTCGCCTAGACACCTATAATCTAATAACAAAACAGAGATAAACATATAACAAAAACTTTTAAATATTATGACTAAAACAAAATATCCAAAGTCCTTTTCACATATCGGAATTACGGTTCCAGACATCCACAAAGCTGTTAATTTCTATCGAGACGTTATGGGATGGTATATTATTATGTCACCATCTCAAGTCCTAAAAGAAAGTGATACAGCAATAGGCCAAATGTGCATTGATGTTTTTGGCGACGACTGGGAAACGTTTGAAATTGCGCACATGTCCACGTCAGACGGCATTGGTATCGAATTATTTTCTTTTCCACACGGAAAGAAAGAAGCACCTGAGTTTAATCCATTTAACACAGGACTATTTCATTTTTGCGTTCAAGACCCAGATATTGAAAACTTGACAAAGAAAATAGTAGAACATGGCGGAAAACAACGCATGCCAATACGAGAGTATTATCCAAACGACAAACCTTATAAAATGGTTTATGTTGAAGATCCTTTTGGGATTGTATTTGAAATTTACACACATAGTTACGAACTCACCTATTCTTCTGGAGCTTATCAGAAATAGAAGGTTCAATTTTAAGAGGTGTATAATAAAGGAGTAATTCAAGTCCCTTATTATATACCTCTTAAAAAATTAATAAAATGCAAAAACTACTATTAGTTCTTGCAATTACAATTCTTCCCCAATGCGAAATGGCTGCCCAATCTATATTCTAATTAGTCCCTTCGTCAAATATCTCTATCCCAGGGAAAGGTCCTGGACAAGATGCTACCCAAACTTTTACTTAGGAACAGATTGTTTTAGAATTGTTGAGCATATTGGTAAGAATGAGTTTGTAATAATAATTCAGCAAATTAGCACTAAACCTAAAGAAATTAGAAAAGCGATTTTATTAAAAGGCTATGAATTGTATTTGGATAGTACCCTAAAAGCAAACGCGAAATTCGACTTTACAAAGAAAACGGATTGCGTATGAATAAGGATTTAAAATTCTTAAAATATAATATAACTTACGATTAAGTCTTATAAATATTAGGCAGACTAATTTTAAAAACGACTGCCAATAATCGAATGGTAATTACGACACTTAAAGCAATCACAAAAATTAAGTTTTGATCAGCTATAAATTCTCGTAAAACGAAATAAGTAACACCACCAAAAATACACGCTGTGGCATAGACTTCTTTTCTAAATATCACAGGGATTTCGTTACAAAGAATATCTCTTAACACACCACCAAAGCAAGCAGACATGGTGCCCAAAGCAATACAAATTATGGGGTGCAATTCTGCGTTTAAGCCTTTTTCAATTCCGATAACAGTATATAAACCGATACCTATAGTATCAAACAAAAAAAGTGATTTTCTTAAGTGTTTTATTTGATTTCTAAACACTACAGCTAGGAATGCAGCGGCTGTAATGACATAGATAAAGGTCATGTCTCGCATCCAAAAAACAGGTGTTGAACCAATAAGTAAATCACGAAGTGTACCACCACCAACTGCAGTAACAAAGCCAATAATAAATACACCAAAAGGATCCATACGCTTATTCATAGCGACTAAAACACCAGAAATGGCGAAAGCAATGGTTCCTAGAATGTCGATAGTTTGGATAAACATGGTTTTTTTATTTAAAATAATACTGACACATTGCGCATTACTAATATGAAAATATATTTTCATTGAACGTAAAATGCAACGCAATACGAAATGCTTTAGTACTCTAACTGCATTAGAGATTCCTGCCTTCGCAGGAATAAAGTTCTCTGCTTACATATTTTGAGTATAGTAATTATAATCCTTTAAAATAGTATCTATAAACTGAATATCATAAAGCTTCGTTTCTATTTGAAGGGTATCACAAATCTTATTTTTGAGGATCGTCAGTGTCTTGAAATCATTGTTCTTCCTTGAGATTGTATAGGCCTCTTTTATAATCCTAACATCTTTATCTGTTAACTGTGTGACGTTACTATAAACAGGCTCGTAGTCGTCATTAATATCTTCAAGTATTGTACTCGTAATTCTGTGTTTATTCTTCACACTAATAACTACAGTACCGGCCGCAGCGTCTCCAATACGCTGTTTTTTATCAGACAATAAAATACTTATTATCCCTATAGATGGAGAGAATATCCATAAATCCACAATTCTAAGCATCCAACGTACAAATAGGTTATACCATTCTGTTGGCGAACCATCAACACGTACAACTTTTATCTTCATAATCATCTTCCCAATGGTTTGTCCACCGAAAACTATATGACATATCACAGAATAAAAAAACGCGGGTAACAGAAATAACCCTAAGAAACCACGCTTGGTCCAACCATCAGCATCAAATATTTCTGATATGGAAACTACGTTCTCTATTATGGTCATATAAGTGATTAAAATAACACCATCTATTAAGAAAGCCACCATGCGTTCTCCTAAACCAATTAACTTGTAATCTAGGTTGACATTTTGTGCGGTGTTAATTGCTAATTTGCTCATTGAAATGTATATTCGTTTTAAATTAGATTGATTTATGCGCGAAGCGTCTTTCGTGAAGCAAAATAAGGAAAAATGGATTGGATTTGAAAACGCATTAGATAATAATGTAAAAATAAATCCTGATGACTTAGCTTCTTACTATATACAACTTACTAATGACTTATCTTATGCTCAGACTTATTATCCTGAGAGTAAAACCTTGTTGTATCTAAATTCATTGGCATCGCAAGCACATCAAAAGATTTATATCACTAAAAAAGAATCGAAAAACAAAATTATTTCGTTTTGGGTCGATGAGTTTCCTTTATTCTTTTATCAGTACCAAAAGACCTTACTTTATGCATTCCTAATCTTTATGTCGGCAGTTATAATAGGAGCCGTTTCAACATTAAATGATGATTCATTTATAAGATTGATTCTCGGTGACTCTTATGTTAATATGACCATAGAAAATATTGAAAAAGGGGAACCTATGGCCGTTTATAAAAGTGGCAGTAATATCGGTTCTTTTTTAGGTATCACTATTAATAATATTAGAGTCGCCATTATAGCGTTTGCACTAGGTGTATTCTTTAGTGTTGGTACAATTTATGTACTATTTAGTAATGGAATAATGCTCGGCGCATTTATTACCTTCTTTTATAAATACGGTATTTTAGAAAAGACCTCAACGATCTGGCTACATGGAACAATAGAAATTTCAGTAATTGTTATTGCTGGTTGTGCAGGCTTGGTAATGGGTAATAGCTTTTTGTTTCCTAAAACGTATTCGAGACGTGTGGCGTTTATGAAAGGTGCTAAAGACGGACTAAAGATTGTAGTAAGCACCATTCCGTTTTTTATCATCGCTGGTTTTATCGAAGGCTTTATTACACGATATGGTGAGCAAATGCCTTCGTTTTTAGCCTATGGCATTATATTTATGTCACTTTTCATCATCACCTATTACTACATAATTTATCCAATAGCACTGCATAAAGCCCAATCTAAAGTCCTATCAAAACCTCAAATAACGTGAACGAAAAGTATATTGAACTAAGAACAAGAAGTACGTTTGGAGACATTATAAATACCTACTTTTTATTCCTGAAACATAATTTTAAAGCGTACACTAATTTATATTTAAGGTATAACGCTGTTAGTATTATACTCACTCTGATTTGCTCTTATTTGTTAGTCACAGGCTTTATGGGATTAGCCAGCAGAGACTTTAGGTTCGGAATGGGCAATAACATAGCATCAGAAGGCTATTTCATTGCTGGTTTGGTTATTCTTTTATTTATTGTGTTCGTGACCTCTTTAATAAATTATAGTTTTTCGAGTGCTTATATCGCAGAATACGCCAATAATGAAGGAAACATTGAATCTGAAAATATTTGGCAAAGCATCTTAAATAATCTTGGAACCATAATAGTCTTTATTCTTATTGGAGCCCTAATTTACGGGGTTTATTTAGCTATTTCAGTAATGATTTCATTTATTCCGCTTTTAGGAATGATTGTACAATATGGACTTAGTTTTACATTAGCTGCTGTTTTTGGATTAACATTTATGTCCATATTTTCGACCAAGAAAAGTTTTGGTGAAGCGATTTCTGAAGGTTTTGATTTTACATTCTCGCAGTTTTGGCGTATCGTTTTGTTCGGTTTGGTTATAGGTATTCTTAATCTTATGATTTCAGCCCTTATTGTTTCTATACCGAGTGTTATCATTGGTATTTATGTTTACTTTTCGATTGACAGTAATGTAGATTTAGCAACAAGCACGTTTGCAACTTTAGTATTTACTTTTGGTTTTGCAGCTTTTCTACTTTCATTTATATATACACAAGCCCTATCGCAATTGGCTTATGGTATTCTTTACTATAATATTTACGAAGTAAAATACAACGTTTTCCTCCAAAAGAAAATAGATCAAATAGGCATTAATGAGTAAGCCAACTCTCAAACATATAATCACATTTATAATGACTGCCTTTGGCTCATCTTTATTATGGGCGCAAGATGCTATCGTTAAAAGAGATTCTTCTAATGCTGATGTCACGTATTTTAAAGAGAATTTTAAGGACAATTACATAGGAGATGATTTTAATTACTCCATAAACGATACTGGAGGCATTAATTTAATGCAGCGCATCTTAAGAAAGTTTTTTAATTGGATGGGTGATCTCTTTGGTTTTGATATCGATTTTATTGATTATAAGACTCTAGAATACATCGTCTATGGATTATTAGGTCTTATTGTATTGTATTTATTGATAAAATTCTTGCTGCAAAACTCAGTAAGTTCGGTGTTTAAAACTGATGATAAAACTATCGCTGGATTTAGCTATGTTGAAGAAAACATTGAACAGATTGATTTTGACAAACTAATTAGCAACGCCCTAAAAGTGACTAATTATAGATTAGCAACGCGTTATCTCTATCTTAAATCATTAAAGTCTTTAGCCAATAAAAAAACGATTGAATGGCATTTCGACAAAACCAACTCAGACTATCTCAATGAAATAAAAGATTCAAAATTAAAAGGGCTATTCAAACGGGTTTCCTATATCTACGACTATGTCTGGTATGGTGAATTTCCGATTGATGAAGTCAGTTTCAATAAAAACAAAGACGATTTCAATCAACTAATAAAAACAGCAAACCATGGATAAGCGTTCTAAAATAGCGCTCTATAGTATTGGCGCCGTCATTGTTTTTATGATGATTGCTGAAGTCACCAAACCTAAGGCAATAAACTGGCGCGATTCCTTCTCTGCAGCGGATAAAATTCCCTTGGGCTGTTATATCATGTTCAATGAACTCCAGACATTTTCTGACGATGATATTATAGTTTCAGAACAATCGATTTATGAATACTTAAAAAAAGTAGATTCCACAACGCCTAAAACTTTAGTCTTTATAAATAATCGCATCTATTTTGATTCAGAAGAATCTAATGCCTTAATGGATTTTGTAGAAAAAGGAAATTCAGTCTTTATGAGTGGAACTTCCGTCTATGGTAATGTATTAGATTCAATTAACATCAGTATTGAGGGACAATACACTAATCTGTATAAAAAAGAATCCGAAAGTAAATTCACAAGTCCTAGTTTACAAAAAAACAATCGCATTTTTAAAGATGTTATTGAAAATAGTCATTTTATATCTGTAGACACGTTAAACACGACTATTTTAGGAACGGCTATCACCAAAAATGAGGATGATATTGAAGAAACTAACGCAAATTTCGTTAAAGTTTCTGTTGGCGAAAATAATGGTCATTTCATCTTACACACCAATCCGTTTGCCTTTACTAATTATCATCTTATGGAAGATAAGGCAGACTATGCTGCAACGGTTTTATCCTATTTACCAAAGCAGCAGATTATTTGGGACAACAATTATAAAAGTGGTCGCAAAGTCATTACAAGTCCATTACGATACATCTTACAGAATACCGCATTGAAATGGGCTTTTTATATCAGCATGTTCGGGTTAATTCTTTTCGTCATCTTTAGAGGTAAACGTGTACAACGGATTATTCCTGTAATTAATAAACTAGAAAACGCTACCGTAGATTTCACAAGAACTATTGGTGAACTGTATTATCAGCATGGTGATTTCACTAATATTATTGAAAAGAAAATTCAATATTTTTTAGAGTTTGTTAGAACCAATTATTATTTAGAGACAAATCAACTAAACCCAAGTTTTATTGACAAATTAGCCGCCAAATCTAGCAATACAAAACAAACGACTAAAGCCTTAGTAGATTACTTAGTCTTTTTAAATTCGAAAACGAATCATACAGAGCACGAGCTCATAGAATTAAATAAAAAAATAGAACATTTTACAAAATATAAGCTATAATGGAAGATCAAAACGTGCCATCATCAGAGAACTTAGATGAGACAAACCATAGTGAAACAAATACACCAAATGAAGCTACTGAAAACAAATCAGATGACTTTAAAAGTCGTTTAGACCTAAAACCTTTACAAGACAGTGTTACGCAGATTAAGCACGAGATTGGGAAATTTATTGTTGGTCAGAATGAAATGATTGAACTCTTAATCATTTCTATTTTAACTAATGGGCACTCCTTAATTGAAGGTGTTCCTGGAGTCGCAAAAACGGTCACAGCAAAATTGATTGCCAAAACTATGGATGTAGATTTTAGTCGAATTCAATTCACACCAGATTTAATGCCTAGTGATATCTTAGGTACTTCAATCTTTAATGTAAAAACTAGTGAGTTCGAATACAAAAAAGGACCAATCTTCTCCAACATTATTTTGATTGATGAGATCAACAGAGCACCAGCAAAAACGCAAGCTGCTTTGTTTGAAGTAATGGCTGAGCGTCAAATTACAATGGATGGCACACGCTATGAAATGGAATTACCATTTTTAGTGTTTGCGACACAAAACCCAATTGAACAAGAAGGCACCTATCGCCTACCAGAAGCACAATTAGACCGTTTTCTTTTTAAAATCGAAGTTGATTATCCATCGTTAGAAGATGAAGTTCAAATCTTAGTAGATAATCATCAGAGACAAGACGATATGGATTTTAATACTATAGATTCTGTATTATCAGCAGCGTCTATAAAAAAATATCAAAACTTAATTAAGCAGATTGTCGTTGAGGATAATCTACTTAATTACATCGCATCCATAGTTCATAATACACGAACTAATGCCAATTTATATTTAGGCGCTTCACCTAGAGCCTCAATAGCTATTTTAAATGCGGCAAAAGCGAATGCAGCCATTCAGGGCAGAGATTTTGTAACCCCCGATGATATTAAACGTTGTACTAAAGCCGTTTTAAAACACCGTTTAGTCTTAACACCAGAGCGCGAAATGGAAGCCTTTACTGTTGATAAAGTTGTAGATCAAATTCTTGAAACTATAGAGATTCCTAGATAGTGAAGCGCTTTTTTAAACATACCTATCTAACCTTTCGGTTCTTTTTAGTTGCATTGATATTTGTAGCACTATTCATCATGGCGTATATCTATTCTGGATTGCTAAGTATAGTGTCTGCATTATTTTTTGTAGCTATCGGTTTGGTGCTTATTGATCTCATCCTACTATTTAAACAAAAAGGCATTTCAGCGTCTCGAATTTTACCAGAAAAATTGAGTAATGGTGATGACAACCCTATCGAAATTACATTACAAAACGACTATAATTTTATTGCAGATTTAGTTTTAATTGATGAATTACCTTTCCAATATCAAAAGCGTGATTTTAAAATTAACACACAACTAAAAAAGCACGACCAAAAGAAAATAAAATACAGCTTAAGACCTCTAGAACGCGGTGAATATTTCTTTGGGAATTTAAACATCTATGTTAACTCACCGATTGGTTTAGTAACCAGACGTTTTCAGTTTGCCAAAGATGCTATGGTCCCTAACTATCCGTCATTTTTACAACTCCGTAAATACATGCTCCTCGCCTTTTCTAACAAACTATTTGAATATGGCTTAAAGAAAATAAGACGGATTGGGCATACTATGGAATTTGAACAGATTAAGGATTATGTCAGTGGTGATGATATTAGAAACATCAATTGGAAAGCTACCGCTAAGCGTAATCACCTGATGGTTAATCAATTTCAGGATGAACGCTCTCAACCAATTTATAGTGTCATTGATAAAGGCAGATCTATGAAAATGCCTTTCGAAGGTTTGAGCTTATTAGACTATGCTATAAACGCAACTTTGGTTATCAGTAATGTTGCATTAAAAAAACAAGATAAAGCTGGCATGTTTACCTTTTCTAGAAAGGTTGAGAATAAAGTTGTGGCTGAGCGCAGACCATCACAAATGAATACAATTCTAGAAACCTTATACAATATAAATACTGATTTTTCAGAATCCGATTTCTCAAGACTTTATATAGATATAAAACGAAGCTTAACACAACGCGGTCTTCTACTACTCTATACCAATTTTGAAACTCTCGACGCATTACACCGGCAGCTACCCTATCTAAAAGCTATTGCCAAAAATCATTTGTTGGTCGTAATCTTTTTTGAAAACACAGAACTTCATAAACTCACAAAGGTTGAAGCTTCAAATACCTTTGAAATTGTTCAGAAAACTGTTGCCGAAAAGTTTATGTACGA
>RCNB010002577.1_pt1 | contig 11088 bp, 11 predicted proteins | sample 2041321 | NCBI WGS metagenome assembly RCNB01 (sample SAMN09708232, study PRJNA481090) | Marine sediment metagenome, whole genome shotgun sequencing project.
AAAGATCATGCGAATACATACTTACTTCAAAGACATTTAAAGCGGAAGAAGCAAAAGAGTTAGGAATTATAAATAAAATTGTGGAACCTGATAAATTAGATGACGCAATTGAAGAAATAGTATCTAAATTTAGAAAACTTCCACCAATAGCAGTAGGTAAAGCAAAGATGCTTATCAATAAAAGCCAGGATAATGACATTATCACTCATCTAGAACTAGAAAGTAAGACAGCATCACAGTCAGCAGCAACAATGGATTTTAAAGAGGGAGTTGCAGCTTTTGTCGAAAAAAGAAAACCTAATTTTAGAGGTAAATAGATTTATCGGCAATTGTTGTAAAAACTTTAGAAACCTTTATTTATCTGCCTAGCATCGCCAACACATATCTAAGCATCATATCATAAAATTCCTTATGGAGAAAACTATGAAATATGAAACTTTAGAAATACACAAAGAAAAAGACGTTGTTACAGTACATCTAAATAGACCGGAGGTACACAACGCAATGAATGAGAAACTAATGAAAGAGTTAACAAGTTGTTTTAAAGAATTATCTTCTGATGATGCCGTCAGAATAATTATACTAACTGGTAATGGTAAATCCTTCTGCGCTGGTGCCGATCTTAACTGGATGAAAAGCATGGCGAAATATTCAAAAGAAGAAAACATCCAAGACAGTAGACTTTTATTAGAATTATATGAGACAATTTATTCTTGTCCAAAACCAGTAATAGGACATATTAATGGTCATGCATTTGGGGGTGGAATTGGACTTGTTGCAGTATGTGACATAGCAATAGCGCCTCCTGGATTAAAATTTTCATTCAGCGAAACAAATCTCGGGATAATACCCTCCGTCATATCAACATATATTGTAAGGCGTATAGGTCTATCTAAAATGAGACGACTTTTCATAACAGGCGAACGATTCACTTCAGAATATGCAAAAGAAATTGATCTTATAGATTATGTAGTACCAGCAGAGAATCTAGATGATGAAATACAAAAATATACTAAGTTGCTTCATTCTTCAGGGCCAAATTCCATAGCAGAAATAAAAAATCTAGTATACAAATGTCAAAAAATGGATGTGGAAGATTATAAAAAGTTCACAGTAGAAAAAATTGCCGAACTAAGAATCTCAGATGAGGGACAAGAGGGAATTGCCGCATTTCTTGAAAAAAGAAAATCAAAATGGGGTGAATAAATTTGTTTAGAAAAGTACTCATAGCTAATCGTGGAGAAATTGCTGTAAGAATTATAAAAGCCTGTCAGGAGATGGATATAAAAACTGTAGCAGTGTACTCAGAAGTAGATGAGAACGCCCTACATGTTCAACTTGCTGATGAAACTATTAATCTTGGAGATCCAACACCCATTGAAAGTTACCTTAATATTCCAAAGATAATAAAGATAGCGCAAGACGTCGGTGCAGATGCCATACATCCAGGATATGGATTTCTTGCAGAAAATCCTGATTTTGCACAATCATGCAACGATAAGAAAATGAAATTTATCGGTCCTAGCCCCAAGGTAATAAGCCTGATGGGGGATAAAATAGCAGCAAAAAAAATCATGGAAAAATCTGGAGTACCTGTAATACCAGGTTATCATGGTATAAAACAGGATACTTTTTCACTGGTAAAAGAGGGTAAGAAAATTGGTTTTCCTCTTTTGGTTAAAGCTGCTGCTGGTGGTGGTGGAAAGGGAATGAGAATAGTTCATTCTGAAGATGTACTTAAAGATTCTATAGATAGTGCAAAACGTGAGTCAAAATCTGCCTTTGGCAATGATACTGTATTTCTTGAGAAATACATTGATAAACCTCGACATATAGAATTTCAGATACTAGCCGATGAACACGGAAATATCATCCATCTTTTCGAGAGAGAATGCTCTATACAAAGAAGACATCAGAAAATTATTGAAGAGACACCTTCACCAGTTATGACTCCAGAATTACGAGAGGAAATGGGTGAAGCTGCTATAAAAGCTGCTCAGGCAGTAGGTTATTCAAATGCTGGAACTGTCGAATTCATGGTTGATGGAGATCTTAATTTCTATTTCATGGAGATGAATACTAGATTACAGGTAGAACATCCGATAACAGAAATGACTACCGGTATTGATCTTGCTAAATGGCAACTGAGAATTGCTAGTGGCATGAAACTTACAATTAAACAGAAAGATTTGATCCAACGTGGCCATGCTATCGAATGTCGTATATATGCAGAAAACCCCTCTAATGGATTTCTCCCAAGCATTGGAACGATAACAAAAGTAGAATCTCCTACTGGACCTAATGTAAGAAATGATACTGGTATTTATTCTGATATGAAGATAACTCCATACTATGATCCGATGCTTGCCAAACTTGTAGTAAGCAGTGAAAATAGAGAAGAATGTATAAACAAAATGATATGGGCGCTATCACGATATGTAATTTTAGGAGTGACAACAAACATATCTTTCCTAAAAAAAGTGATTAATCATATCCAGTTTAAAAATGGAAACATAACTACTCATTTTATCGATAATTACTTTGGTGATTGGGCCAGTGCCAAAAGAGGGTTACCTATTGAAGCGCTCATTGCTCTTGCAGTATACGATTCTATGCATACTAAAACTCAAGAAATTGTTAGATACAAAGAATCTGATCCACATTCACCTTGGAAACATGTTGGAAGATGGAGAATGGGGGCTGATTCGTAAATGTTTATAAATTATGAACATGAAAACCATGTATATAATGTAACAGTTGAACATAGAGAAGATCAGTATTTTGTCACATATGATAATACAGAGTATAAGATAGAGGCAGACGAAATAAAACCTGGACATCTAAAAATAAAGCTTGGTGATAGGGTAATCAAATGTGTAATTACTAAAGGTGAAAAAGATAAGTTTGTATTCGTTGAAGGAGATGTATTTAAGGTTAGAAATATAGAACTTACTGGAGCTAAGAAAACCAAGAAAAAAGAGAAGGAGAATCTCAATTCACCAATCTCTGGAAGAGTAGTGAGGATAAATGTAAAAGATGGAGATAAGGTCAAAAAAGGAGACGTTCTTATGATTATCGAATCCATGAAAATGGAATATCTAATAAGATCGCCATACAATGGCAAAGTAAAAATGGTAAACTTCAAAGAGAATGATCAAATTGAAATTGGTCAAAATACAGTAGAAATTACAAAGAATAAGGAGGATTAAAAATATGGATGTTATTGAAAGTCATGTAGATAATTCCAGCAAGGAATACAAAGAAAATTTTACTAATTATGAAAAACTTGTAAAAAATCTTAAAGATAAAATTGCACTCGCGACAAAGGGGGGAGGTGAAGAAAAAATAAAACTTCACAAATCTAGGAATAAAATGCTTGCTCGTGAACGGATTGATGCGCTTCTTGATTCCGACACCCCATTTATGGAGTTTAATTCTCTTGCTGGATATGACATGTATAAAGATAGATCACCCTGTGCTGGTATGGTTACAGGTGTTGGAATTATACATGGACGCGAAGTTGTTATTGTTGCAAATGATGCAACAGTTACCGGGGGGACATATTATCCAATGACTGTCAAGAAACATTTAAGAGCGCAAGAAATTGCTAAGGAAAACAATCTTCCATGCATATATCTGGTTGACTCTGGTGGTGCATTCTTACCAATGCAAGATGAAGTATTTCCAGATAGAGAACACTTTGGAAGAATATTTTACAATCAGGCTACTATGTCGGCTATGAGCATACCGCAAATAGCAGTAGTCATGGGATCATGCACAGCCGGTGGAGCATATGTTCCTGCAATGTCAGATGAAACGATAATTGTCAAAGGTAATGGCACAATTTTCCTTGGAGGACCCCCGTTGGTCAAGGCAGCAACTGGTGAAGAAGTTACCGCAGAAAAATTAGGTGGTGCAGATGTCCATTGCCGAGAGAGTGGAGTTTCAGATCATTACGCCCATGATGATACAGAGGCCATACACATAGCAAGAAACATTGTGGAAAATCTAAATAGATCTGAGAAAACACATGTGGAAGTTAAAAAACCAGAGGAACCAGCATATAACATCAAGGAAATATATGGGATAATACCAAAGGATCCGAGAACACCGTTTGATATTAGAGAGATCATTGCTAGGATAGTAGATGGTTCAAAATTCCATGAGTTTAAAGCATTATATGGTGAAACCCTAGTCTGTGGTTTTGCAAGAATAATGGGATATCCTGTTGGTATTCTCGCAAATAATGGAGTCTTATTTTCTGAGTCAGCACTTAAAGGCACACATTTTATAGAGATGTGTTGTCAAAGAAAAATACCACTAATTTTCCTACAAAATATAACAGGATTCATGGTTGGGAGAAAGTATGAAGCAGGGGGCATCGCAAAAGACGGTGCCAAGATGGTTAGTGCTGTAGCAACTGCACAAGTTCCTAAATTCACTGTTATAATTGCCGGATCATTTGGAGCAGGAAACTATGGTATGTGTGGAAGAGCATATGGACCAAGACAATTATGGATGTGGCCAAATGCACGCATATCAGTAATGGGTGGTCAACAAGCAGCAAGTGTTCTTTTAACTGTTAAAAAAGACCAGCTATGGCGAAAAGGCAAAGGAATGACAGAAGAAGAGGAAAAGGCAATAACAGAACCTATCTTAGACAAATACGAAAAAGAGGGTAACCCATATTATAGCACGGCTCGAATTTGGGATGATGGAATAATCGACCCTGTAGATACTAGATTAGTACTAGGACTTGGCATTTCAGCATCACTTAACGCTCCAATTCCAGACTGGAAACCTGGAGTATTCAGAATGTAAAGAAAATCGATACAAAGATAGTTTCTGAAAAACATAGATATAATTTATAAAGAACTAGTTATTATAAGAATGGTGGTCAGAGGAGGGATAAATGAAAGATAAAATCTTAGATGAAGCCTTGGAATGGTACGAAAAACAAGAAGAAAATCCAGATATAGAAGATTTTGTTGATTTAGTAATTCACAAAACAACAGATTCCCTTTTTGATAAAGTTAAAGATGAACTAAGAAATGAATTTTACAATGGAAATCTGAAACACTCTTTTGTAATTTCTAGCGATTACTACCTCGACCTCAAATTAAAAGAAATTAGAGATAAATGTATTAAAAGTCTGAAAAGTGATTTCTACAGTAAAGTAAAGAATCATCTCGATTAAATTAATATTTTCACATTTCAAATCAAGGACAGCTTTGATTAGAAGCAATAATCTAATATTAACCTAGAAATAATAGTTACCCATCCTTTTGAAAAATCAGACAAAATACATAATCTCACTATTTTTGAGATGAAAGATACGCAGCAGATATTGAAAGTATTTGGATAATGTTTTTCCATTTTGACATTTTGACACAGCAGATTTATATGTAATCAGTAAAAGAAAATAATACAATTTAAGATAGAAATATTGAAAAAAAGAGGTATAAGAATATGAAACATCGACATAGTAAAATTGGAAAATATGGCATAAAATGGCAACCTGTTGAAGGCTACAAAAGAAAGGATGGAAAGAAAGTTCCCCCACATTTTAAAAAGGTAGAATTCAAGTGGAAAGAAAACTAGAATGTAATGGAAAAAACAACTAGATTATCCAAAAAATTCCATTCTGATTCATGTATCCATACACTGATTTAAATAACCATTTTTTAATCCACTATTAATCATGACAATACAAGAAAAGAAAATAATAGAAATGATAAGTGAATTCGCTAAAAAATTACCAAAATTCCCAGATGGGAGAATAAATTACACCAATTCTGACACATCACTTGTTCTAACAGTCTTCATAAAGTACAAAGATAAAATTTTAATCCTAAAGAGAAGTAATAAAGTAGGTATCTACCAAGGAAAATGGAATACCGTAACCGGATATCTTGACGAGCCTAAACCCCTCATTGAAAAAATAATGGAAGAAATTCAAGAAGAAATTGGAATAAATAAAGATAATATTTTATCGTATAGTTTAGGAGATGTTTTTAAATTTACAGATACAAAAGCAAAAAAAACATGGATTGTTCATCCTGCAAAAGTAGAATTAAAAAACAATCCAGAAATAAAATTAGATTGGGAACATACTGAATACAAATGGATTAAACCTGAAGATCTTAGGAAATTTGATACAGTTCCTAACCTTAATTTGAGTTTTCAAAAGGGAATGACATAGTTAGAAACTCAATTTTAAAAAAAAATAAAACATTTTTTATTATGACAAAATGAGAAATTGAGAGTAATGGCAACAATAGAAACAGTTTCTCCACTGATTTTGAAAGTAAGTTATGAACTACACTACCTCAAAAATATAATACGTATTCCGATTATTCTTTTATATCAAGTAAAATTCTAGGTTGAAAACCGTTTTTTATAGAAATTTTATATAAGTGTGCGGTATTTCTCCCCTGGTGAACATATCTTGAAAGAATCAAAACTAGCCATTTGGATTGCTGTCCCATTAATCATTATTGCTTTAAGTGGTTGTATAGAGGAAAATCACCAAATTAAATCAAATATGATTTATGTAGATATTAATGGTGGAGCAGATTATACAAATATTCAAGAAGCGATCAATGCTTCTCCTGAAAACTATACAATATTTGTCTATAGTGGTACATACTACGAAAACATCGTTATAAATAAAACAATAAATCTTATAGGGGAGAAGACTGACTTAACAATCATTGACGGTGAATATATTGGAGATGTAATATTCATTTCTGAAGAGGGTGAGGCTAACATCAGTGGTTTCACCATTAAAAAAAGTGGAAACAAGAGTGTAGGTATAAACATTAATTCAAATAATAACACAATTACTGGAAATAATATATCCGATAACTATTATGGAATATACTCTACTAACTCACAATATAATAATTTTTCACAAAATATTTTTTTATTTAATAGTGAATATGGAATGTATCTCTATTCTGGTTCTAATAACAACGTGATTTTTGATAATGTCTTTTCATCCAATACTTGTGGACTTCGCATCAAAGGTTCAAAACATATTGAAGTCACAAGAAACTTATTCACGGATAATCAACAAGGTATGTTTTTTTGCTGTGGAGCAAGGGATAATGTCGTTTATTACAATATGTTTAACAACAATAGTATTTGGAATGGAGACGATACTGTTGGTAGTAATAATTGGAACAACGAGAGCATAGGAAAAGGAAATTATTGGGACGATTACAATGGAACTGATGAGGATGGTGACGGAATTGGAGATATTCCATATTATGTATCTAGCAAGGGACAAGATAACTATCCACTGATGGATAAAGACAACATTAATTGATTTTATTAGAGTGATTCCCCCTAAAAATTTTTAAATTTAATATCACAAAAGCTAAACAAGTAAAATGAATAATTTTATTAATAATAACCAAATTTAATCTGAGAACATGCGAAATTCAGAGTAATAAAAACAATGGAAACAGTTTTCCCACTGTTTTTGAAAGAAATTTATAAAACTCACATCATCTGTTAAATAATGAGGTTTCAGTTCTTCCTTAATTCACGTCTGAGTATCTTTCCTGAAATTGTCTTTGGAAGTTCATTTACATAATTTATAACACGTGGGTACTTATACGGGGCCGTTGTCTTTTTCACATATTCCTGTAACTCTTTTGTAAGTGTCTCAGATGGTTTATATCCTTTTGAAAGTACTACTACTGCCTTTACAACAATTCCCCTCACACCTTCGGGATCTGGGGAACCAACAACTGCGCATTCAGCAACGGCATCATGCTCCATTAATGCTGATTCAACTTCAAACGGTCCAATGCGATATCCTGACGATTTAATGACATCATCATCTCTTCCTACAAACCAGAAATATCCATCCTCGTCTTTATATGCTTGATCTCCAGTATAATAGTAATTATTCCTGAATGCTTTTTTCATAATATCTTTATCCTTCCAATATTCCTTGAAAAGACCAGGAGGTCGCTCATCTCCAACATATAGGGCAATGTTACCTTCCTCATTAGGTCCTTTTTCATTTCCATCATCGTCAACAATCCGTACATCATGACCCGGCGTTGGTTTACCAACTGAACCAAATTTTATTGGCATAAATGGATAGTTAGAGAGTACACATACCGTTTCAGTCTGTCCGAAGAAATCATATATTTCCAAACCAAAAGTATCCTTCCAAACCCTTATGACTTCTGGGTTTAATGGTTCTCCTGCACTCATAGAGTGGCGAAGTTTGAGATTATATTTTAAAAGATCCATCTGAATTAGCATTCTATATACTGTTGGAGGAGCACAGAATGATGTAACTCCATATTTTTCCATAGCTCTTAAAAGTCCATCTGCATCAAAACGACCTGGCAACTCCCACTGAATAATAGTAGCGCCAACAATCATCTGACCAAATAATTTACCCCATGCTGCCTTTGCCCAACCAGTTTCAGAAACTGTCCAATGAAGATCATGTTCTGTGAGAGCTTGAGCAAACTTTGCTGTAACTTCATGCCCAAGCGGATAACTGTGAGTATGAAGAACCATCTTTGGATGTCCTGTTGTTCCAGAGGTGAAATAAATAAGCATAGGATCGCTAGAAAGAGTTTTTCCGATTTCTCCTGTGAAAAGTTCACGAGAAGCTTTTTCCATTTTATTGTTGTAGTTAACCCACCTATTTCTTTTTCCATCAATTAGCATCGCATGTTTTAATGTTGGACACTTCTCACGAACTGCATCAACTCTATCAGCATGATCCATATCTGTAATAACCATGCATGCCTCAGCACGATTAATTCGATATTCTATATCCTTTGATGTTAGAAGAACAGTACCTGGCATTGGGACAACGCCAAGTTTAAACATCCCAATAAGAGCAATATACCACTCAGGGATGCTTTGCAATATTACAAGGACTCTATCGCCCTTTTTAACACCCATATCTCTTAAAACATTTACAAACTGATTTGATGCGGTTTTTAGATCATAGAAAGTGTGATATCGATCCCTCTTGCCGCTTCGATCAATTGAAATTAAAGCAAGTTTAGTTCTATCTTCAGCCCATTTATCTACAACGTCAAAACCAAAATTATAATGCTTGGGTATTTCCCATTTGAAACTATTATACAATTCGTCGTATTTATCTTTCTTTTCTACTGTTTTTTTAACCATATTTTTCCCTTAATATTACTTTACAAACCTAATTGTCTCGCGATGACCATCCTCTGAACCTCAGAGGTGCCTTCTCCAATTTCACAGAGTTTAATATCCCTAAAATATCTCTCAAGAGGATAATCCCTTGTAAAACCATATCCTCCATAAACCTGAATTGCATTTCTAGTTGCCCTCATAGCCATCTCAGATGCGAACAATTTAGCCATGGCAGCTTCCTTGGTAAATCGAACATCCTTATCTTCCATAAACGCGGCCCGATGTACTAGTAAACGAGCAGCATCAATTTCAGTAGCCATATCAGCAATTTTCCACTGGATAGCTTGGAATTTTCCAATTGGACGTCCAAACTGTTGTCTCTGTTGTGCATATTCAATACTATCCTCAAGGGCACCTCGAGCTATGCCAACAGACATTGCACCAATGGCAGTCCGACCACGATCAAGAATATTCATTGCACCAATGAAGCCCATATCCTTTTCACCAAGCAGATTCTCTTTTGGGATTCTGCAATCTTCAATAATAAGCTCAACTGTTTTACTGCCTCTTAAACCTAGCTTATTCTCCAACTGTCCAATCTTAAAACCAGGAGCATCTTTCTCAACTATAAAAGCACTAATACCTTTTGCTCCCTTCTCCTTATCAGTCATTGCCATTACCGTGGTAACCTCAGCGATATTTCCACTGGTGATAAACTGTTTCGTACCATTCAAAACCCATTCATCTCCATCAAGAACAGCTGTTGTCTGTCCCCCAGCTGCATCTGAACCAGCATTTGGTTCTGTTAGTGCCCATGCTGCAATTGAATCTCCGTTGGTAAGTTTGGGCAAGTATTTTTTACGTTGTTCTTCAGTACCTTTCTCATAGATATGACCAATACCAAGTGAATTATGAGCCTCAACAGTAATTCCAGTAGATCCGCAAACTCTTGAAATTTCTTCAAGAGCAATCATATAACTGACTCGATCAATACCAGCTCCACCATATTCTTGAGGAACAGTCATTCCCATTAGTCCCATTTTACCCATTTTCTTATAAAGTTCCCATGGGAAATACTCTTCCTTATCAATTTTTTCAGCAATTGGTTTTATCTCCTTCTCACAAAATTCTCTAATAATTTTTTGAAACATTTTCTGTTCAGTGGTAAGGTCAAAATTCAATAAGATCACCAAATTCGTGATAAATTAATCCTCTAAAAACCTTTAGGTAAGAAAATTCGTCAAGCGTCGAAAGAATTATGAGAGTGTAATGTTACATTTGCAGGTTTACTCTTGTTGCATTTCACTAACAATTATCTACATATTCTCAACTATTAACGGTTTATATGATAGTATTAGCATTTAATTGTCAGGTCAGTACACTTTTGATTGCAAAGAAGTATGTTTATATCATTTAAAAAGTAGATAGATTTACCCAATATCATAAATTTAAATATATTTATTGAAACATAACAATCATTCGTTAATAATAAATACAAATAAGATGATTAACAATTATGGGAAAACTTACCCCTTGCGAATACATGATGTGGCATGGACTGCCAGTCATAAGAAGAGAAATCGCTGAATGTATTATCAATAAGTATGGATTGAATCAGAAGGAAACTGCAAAGAAGATGGGAGTTACACCCTCAGCAATATGTCAGTATCTATCTAAAAAACGTGGTAAGATCAAAATCGTAGATGAAAATATACTAAAAGAAATCGGTGTCTCCGCCAAAAGAATTATCGAAGATGACAAGAGCTCGATTATAGATGAGGCTTGTAGGATTTGTAAGATCATGAGATCTGAAGGGATATTTCCAGTTATCTGCGATGCCTGTGATATTGATGAATAAAAATGATTTTTTAAAAAATATATACCAAATATAAACATATTTTTTCTTAACGTGTAACTGAAAAAATAATTTTAAAATAT